>OHAJ01000241.1_pt1 | contig 38665 bp, 29 predicted proteins | sample 1577101 | NCBI WGS metagenome assembly OHAJ01 (sample SAMEA3541531, study PRJEB24748) | human gut metagenome | biome: human gut; feature: human-associated habitat; material: faeces | place: China | collected 2012
ACGCCGGAGGCGATCAGCGGCATTATCGCCGACGAGGCCGCCATCGGCATGGTCAACAGCAAGACCACCGCTGTGCGCGTGATTCCCGCCATCGGCAAGCAGGTAGGCGACGAACTGGAGTTCGGCGGCCTGCTGGGCGCCGGCCCTGTAATGAAAGTGAACACCGCCTCCCCTGCCAAGTTCATCAACCGCGGCGGCAAGATCCCCGCACCGCTCCATAGCCTGAAAAACTAATGGATATACACCAAAAGGCACAGCATTACGCTGTGCCTTTTTTGTGTTTTACCGTGTCGGTTCACGCGCTATTTATCTTCTGGCATTTTCGCCGCTCCGCCAAACAACCCATCCACCTTGTAGTCCTTAATTTCCTGCTGTGTACCCTTTCGCCAGCGAGCAACAGGCAATGTACAGTTTCGTTTATCCACATCGAACTGGATATGCAATTCGTTATCAGACAAGGACTTCAAAATTTCGTCATCCGTTAAACTTTCAGGCACCAGCCAGGCAACGGTTACCGAAGTGCCGCTCTCTTTCGGCGATAATTCAAATCCGCCTTCACCATATGTGTCATATTCGCCGGTGGTGATATTTGGATATGCGCCGATCTGCTCCATGATCATATTATCCATTTTGTGGTGCGAACGGTTCTCCACACTGAGCACATAGCAAACCGCCTTATACCCTGCTTTTACCGTTTCATCATACGACGCGTCCTCGCCTAAATAAACACCGCACACATCCACGCCGGATAGATCTGCCTGAATGCGCGCCTCTTTCTGATGATCCACATAAGCAAAGTAAAACATCAATCCAAAGCACACCACAAACAGGACGGGAACAATCGCCTTGGCTACTATCTTTTTCATTTTCTCCCTTTCCGGCTATATTCAAACCGTTATTATGGACAGGACATTCTTTCTACCGTTAACATACCACACGCCAAGGGTTTGTTCAAGTGACCGCATAGTGAAAATCCGTCCACGATGCGTAGAAATAGAAAAAAACGGCAACCACTATGGGCAGTGGTTGTCGCTTTTTGTACTTTATCCGTCCATGACACGGCGCATTTTTTGCAGGACGGCTTTTTCTTTACGGGAGACCTGCACTTGGGACAGACCAAGAATCTCCGCCGTTTTGCACTGGGTCAGACCCTTATAATAGCGCAGCTCCACCAGCATTTGCTCGCTTTTTTCCAGACCGTCCATGGCTTGCAAAACGGTCAGCCGATCAAACAGTTGTTCGCTGTCATCCACCGGAATATCCAGTGTGGTATCGCCGTCCTCACCGGCACTGTTGATGGACACCGTAGGCTGCATAACACCCACGATCTCCGCCGCCTCTGCCGGGTCGCAAGACAGCAGTTCCGCCAGTTCGCCAATGGTCGGCTCCCGCCCCTCCCGGCGCAGAAAGTCCTCCCGCAGTCGCGCGGCGTGGAGCGCCTTTTCCTTAAGCACCCGGCTGACCTTCACGGCGCCGCCGTCCCGAAACAGGCGCTTGATCTCGCCGATGATCACCGGCACTGCATAGGTCGAGAACGCATACCCCAGGGTCGGGTCAAACCGATCCACCGCCTTGATCAGCCCCACACAGCCGGACTGGTACAGATCGTCGTACTCAATGCCCCGCCCGCGAAAACGATTGGCAACGGTATGCACCAGCCCCAGGTTCTCTCGGATTTGCCGCTCCCGCTCCGCAGTTACCATTTTTGCTTGCCGGTAATGCGTTTTTCCAGCACCACAGTGGTGCCTCTACCCGGCTTAGAAGTGACTCGCAGCTTATCGCAAAAGCTCTCCATCACCGTAAAGCCCAGCCCGGCGCGCTCTCCCTCCCCGGTAGTATAAAGCGGGGTCATGGCTTGCGGCACATCGGCGATACCACAGCCCTTGTCCCGCACGGTTACCCGCACCGCCGGCGGATCCAGCAGCACCGTATGTATATAGATCTTGCCGCAGCAATCCTTATAGCCGTGAACAATGCAGTTGGTCACCGCCTCTGACACGGCGGTTTTCAAGTCCGCCAGCTCCTCCAAGGTGGGGTCCAGCGGTGCCGCAAAGGCAGACACCGCCACTCTTGCAAAGCCCTCATTGACACTACGAGCGTCCAAAGTCAAGCGAAATTCATTGGTCTTTTTCATCTTCGTTCTCCTTTATCAGTGCAATGCTCCCCAGCCCCGCCAGCTCCATAATCTTTTTGGTGCGGGCGGTCACATTCTTGATCTCCACCGTGCCTTGATAGCTGTGCACCAGCCGATAGCGACCCATCACCAGCCCAATGCCGCTGGAATCCATAAATGTGACATTCTTAAAATCCAAGATCAGGTGGCCGGGCAGCTTGTCCTGTATGGCGCGGTCGATCTGGCTGCGCACCGCAACGGCGGTATGGTGGTCGATCTCGCCAAACAGATAGGCAATGAGCAAATTGCCGCTGCTCTCTAAAGTTACATTCATACCATCACTCCAAAAAAAATACCGGTCTGTTTACACTGTAACAGACCGGTTTTGCAGAATTTGCCGTATTGTGTTTTAGATCAAATCTTTTCTGATCTCCCGTGCTAAATAAAAAGAACCGCAGACCAAAACAAAGTCGCCGTCCGCCTTGGCTGCCGCCAGCGCCCGGTGTGGATTCGGCTCTGCGGTCACATCGGGGCAATACTTTCGCGCCGCCGCCGCCAAATCTTCCGCAGACAATGCACGCCCCATACCGGGCACGGTAGTGGCAATCACTCGACGACACCGGGGCAGCACCTGACAGAGATAACCATCAATGTCCTTATCCTCCATCATCGCCAGTACGGCAGCAATGGGACGATCCGTAGGCAAATGGAGCAGCAGCGCCGCAGCTCCGTCCGGATTGTGGGCGCCGTCCAGTATCAAATTTTCGCCAAAGTGCTCCCGCCGGGCAGGCAACATAGGCAGCCCCGGCGTGGTATCCACTCCCAGCAGGCGCAGCACTTCCCCGGCCACCGCCAAGTCATCCGCAATAGGGTCGCCCTGCTCGGCAGCTTCCGTCACAGGGCAATTCAGCGCACGACACTGCTCCAAAAATACATCTTTGGCGGCAATATGGGGGTACAACACCACCGGGCAGCCGGGCTTGATAATGCCGCTCTTTTCCCGGGCAATGGCTTCTACCGTATCGCCCAAAAACGCCGTATGGTCCAGCGCCACCTTGGCAAAGGCGCACACTGTGGGATGAGCCAGCACATTGGTGCAATCCCCGGCACCGCCCATACCGCACTCTACCACAGCGTAATCCACCCCGCTGCGGTAAAAGTACAGATACATCACGGCGGTGATCAGTTCAAACTCCGTCAACGGTTCCTTCGCAAAGACCTCTACACAGTCCGCAAAGTCCTGCTTGGGAATCATCCAGCCGTCCACGGTGATCTGCTCGCGAAAGTCCGTGACCCAAGGGGAGCTGAACACGCCCACCCGGTACCCGGCATGGCGCAAACCATCGGCCACGGCAGCACAGACGGTGCCCTTGCCGTTGGTGCCCGCCACATGGATCACCTGCAATTTGTTTTGCACACTGCCGGTCTTTTCCATAGCCGCCAACATGCGGGAAAGCCCCGGCTGCACGCCGAGGCTTTGCTTTTGTTTGATCAATTGAATGGCTGCTTCGTAGGTCATTTTACTTGCCCAAATTTTCCAGGGAGGAGCGCAAGTTAGCGATCTTTTCCGTCAGCTTGGCAGCCTCGTCCCGGTTCTGCTGGACCACTTTCTCCGGTGCTTTATTCACAAAGCCCGGGTTGTCCAGCTTCTTGTTGATAAAGGCCAGCTTTTCCTCGGCAGCAGCCAGTTCCTTTTGCAGGCGCTTGGCCTCCGCCTCAAAGTCCACCAGATCGCCCAGAGGAATATAAATCTTGGCGTCGTTGGTAACAATGGTCACCGTGTTGCCCAGGTCGCCAAAGGCGTCTGCGATCTCCACATCGGAAGCATAGGCCAACCGCTTGATAAACTCACTGCCTACGGCGAACACATCGGCAAAGGCGGTCTCCACATAGACCTTGGACTTTTTGCTGGGGGGAATATTCATCTCCGCCCGGCGGTTACGGATGGCCCGAATGGCGTCCATAATCTTCTCCATCTGGGCTTCCTCATCCGCAAAGGACAGCGTGGGGTCATATTCCGGCCACTTGGAGATCATAATGGACTCCGTATCGTGCGGAATAGCCTGATAAATTTCTTCTGTAATAAAGGGCATAAAGGGGTGCAGCAGCTTCAGAATATCCGTCAACACATACACCAGCACGGCCTTGGCGGTATCGGAGCCTTCGCCGGACTGCAAACGGATCTTGGCGATCTCAATATACCAGTCGCAGAACACATCCCAAATAAAATCATACAGCTTGGCAACAGCGATACCCAGTTCAAACCGCTCCAGGTTGTCCGTCACTTCCTTAGCCAGGGTATTGACCTTGGAGAGGATCCACTTGTCCTCAATAGCCAGATCCTTCGGTAGGCCCGGATAGCTGTAATCATTGCCCAGATACATCAGCACAAAGCGGGCGGCGTTCCACAGCTTGTTTGCAAAGTTGCGGGAGGCCTTTACCTTCTCGTCGGAGAAGCGCATATCGTTGCCCGGCGCATTGCCGGTAGCCAAAGTAAAGCGCAAGGCATCGGCGCCGTACTGATCGATCACCAGCAGCGGATCAATACCGTTGCCCAGGGACTTACTCATCTTGCGACCCTGTGCGTCACGCACCAGGCCGTGGATCAGCACCGTGTGGAAGGGCACCTGCCCCATGTGCTCCACGCCGGAGAAGATCATTCTGGCCACCCAGAAGAAGATAATGTCGTAGCCGGTGACCAGCGTATCCGTGGGATAGAAATACTCCAGTTCCTTGGTATCGTCCGGATAACCAAGGGTAGAAAACGGCCACAAGGCGGAGGAGAACCAGGTATCCAGGGTATCCGGATCCTGGTGCACATGGTTGCCACCGCACTTAGAGCAAGTATGCACTTCCTGGGCAGACACCATCACCTCACCGCAATCGTCGCAGTAATAGGCGGGAATACGATGACCCCACCACAGCTGGCGAGAGATACACCAGTCCTTAATATTCTCCATCCAGTGGAAGTAGGTCTTGTCAAACCGCTCGGGAACAAACTTCACTTCCCCGTTTCTGACCACCTCCACAGCCGGTTTTGCCAGCGGCTCCATCTTCACGAACCACTGCTTACTAACCCGCGGCTCCACGGTGGTGCCACAGCGGTAGCACGTGCCTACATTGTGGCTGTAATCCTCAATCTCCACCAAAGCGCCCTCGGCTTGCAGGTCCTCGACAATGGCCTTACGAGCCTCGTAGCGATCCATACCGGCGTACTTGGGATAATCATCCACGATCTTGGCATCCGGGGTCAGAACATTGATGACCTCTAAATTGTGGCGCAGCCCCACCTCAAAGTCGTTGGGGTCATGGGCCGGGGTGATCTTCACAACACCTGTACCGAACTCAATATCCACATAATCATCGGCAATCACAGGAATCTCTCTATGCACGATAGGCAGGATCAGGGTCTTGCCGACCATATCTTTATAACGCTCGTCATTGGGGTTCACCGCCACGGCTGTATCGCCCAGCAGGGTCTCCGGTCGGGTGGTGGCCAGCTCCAGGTAGCCGCTACCGTCCTTAAAAGGATAGCGCAGGTGCCAGAAGTGACCGGCCTGATCCTCGTACTCCACCTCTGCGTCAGAGATCGAGGTCAGGCAATGGGGGCACCAGTTAATGATGCGCTCACCCCGGTAAATCAGGCCCTTATCGTACAGCTTGCAAAAGACCTCGCGCACGGCCTTGCTGCATCCTTCGTCCAGAGTAAAACGCTCCCGATCCCAGTCGCAGGAGGAGCCAAGCTTTTTTAACTGCTCCACAATGCGGCCGCCGTACTGGGCTTTCCACTCCCAGGCACGCTCCAAGAACTTCTCTCGGCCGATCTCCTCTTTGGTGATGCCCTCTTTGCGCATGGCCTCTACGATCTTGGCCTCCGTTGCAATGGATGCGTGGTCCGTGCCCGGCAGCCACAGGGTCTCGTAACCCTCCATACGGCGCCAGCGGATGAGAATATCCTGCAAAGTCTCGTCCAACGCGTGACCCATGTGCAGCTGGCCGGTAATGTTCGGCGGTGGGATCACGATGGTGTAGGGTTTCTTGTCCGGGTTCACCTCAGCGTGAAAATACTTGTGATCGCACCAGAATTTATAGGTGCGGTCCTCCACATTTTGGGGGCTGTACTGTTTGTCCAACTCTTTTGCCATATTTTTTTGCTCCTTACAAAAATAAAAAAGCCCCGTCTCATAATGAGACGGAACTAAACTTCCGCGGTACCACTCAAATTGCGCGCCAAAGCGCGCCGCTCTTGCCTTAACGCGGCACACGGGTGCGACTACTGCCTTTCACCGCACCGGCTCCCGGACTACCTTCCCGCACTGGGCGCGCCTGTTTGCACCGACCACAAGCTCTCTATGCCGCCGTCATGGGGTACTCCTTCCGTTCCTAGCCGTTTCTATCGGTATTATAGTACCAAAATCGCCGCCCCTTGTCAAGCGGCAGCCGGGATTTTGCACGCACAAAAGTATGCAAATCGGTTAAAAAAATCACATAATACAGATAAAACAACAACAGTCGCAAACAAAAAAACAACTCCGGATGCCTTGCAACACCCGGAGCGTATGTTCACTTATTATTTAGTTTTTATTTTTCGGCACATAACGTACACACTGTTTAGCCCATTGGACCGTACCTCGTTTTTTAGATTTTGACAAATATTAAAGTTGAAAAAACGAAATTTACTTCTCCATTGGAATTCACCTGGTCGTAAAATACATCATCTATGAAAGCACCGCCTGGCGGTACTCCCAGGTCACTTGCAGGTAGATGACCGATATATACCTTTACTATTCAGTTGAATCAGCGCCTGCCGTTCCAATCAATCCTGCATGATAACTTTTACTTTGCTCACTTGAGCTTGTGTGCGCCGTGCAATTCCGATTTGCACTCTGTCCATACACAAATCCGTTATACTCTATTGACGAGCGGTACAGGCGGTCTGCTGAAAGGGTTCACTCTCCATTGGACCGACCTCCTTATTAGATTGAACACGCCTTAACTACTTCCTAAGGCTTATCTCCTGTGTTCAACTACATAGTAGCACCAAAGTTGGCAGTTGTCAATAGGTTTTTTCATATTTTTTTGATTTTTTTGTGCATTACTGATAATGATTTTCCACATTACGCAAAATATGGGGTTTGTTCCCCGCCAACCACAAAATAGCCATTGACGGCAATGGGCAAATAGAGTATAATGCAAAAAGAAAGGCGTGAGAACTATGAGCGATAACAATGAACTGTACGAACCGGACCTGATCTCCGTGACCGACGACGACGGCAACGAGATTGTATTTGAACTGCTGGAGCGGTACGAGACGGACGACGATGTGTATGTGGCCATCACCGAGTACCACGATGAGGCGGAAGAAATCGTAGAGGCAGACAACGAGGTCATTATTCTGAAAGTGCTGGAGGAAAACGGCGAGGAATATCTGGCCGAGATCGAGGACGAAATGGAATTTGAGCAGGTCTCCGATATTCTGATGGCTATGGTAGAAAAGAAATATGATGTAGAATATTTTGAGCCGGAGCAGTAAGAATAAAAACAGAACATCTGTTCTGCCCTTCTCGACAACCGTGTGATTTAATAACCCGAACAATTTTTTACAAGGGTTTCCTGCTCGGTCGGCAGGTATGCAGGCCTCCCCTGCGGGGACGATGGAAGCACAAAACCGAACGGCGGTCACCCACCTGCTTGAGATGCAGGTTATTCTCGTCACACGGCGGCTGGGCGGAATAAAGAGCGGAGCTTTGCGGCTTCGCTTTTTTTATACTTGATTTTTTTGGTACAAAATGCTAAAATAAGAGCCGTTATGCGGGTATGGTGGAATTGGCAGACACGCAGGATTTAGGTTCCTGTGGGCAACCGTGCAGGTTCGACCCCTGTTACCCGCACCATAATGCCACCGTAATTTTGATAGAATTACGGTGGCGTTTTTCTATGCCCGAAAACCGCTTGATACAAGGCTTTTCGGCTGTTTCAGCGCATAAGCGAACCCCCGCTGCGGAGCAATTCTGCGGCGGGGGTTCGTGCGTTTTATGGGGATTGCGGCTTTCTGCTCTGCTGTAATCGTTAAACAGCCGAGTAATCGTTGAACTACCGAGGGCAATCGTTAAATTACAGGGATAATCCTTAAGTCGTAGAACCCCACAGCACGAAAAACTATATGCAAAGAGCATTAAATCCGTATCAATTCATATTTATTCATGCATATTCCCTTGAATCTCCACGAAAAAATATGCTATAATGGATTTGCAAAAAGCCATGTAAGTACAAAACTATATATCTGAACAAGAGGACAAATGGGTGGGTATTAAAGAAGCCGCTGATTATCTTGGCGTAAATAAAGATTCCATTCGTAATTGGATAAAGAAGGCAGATAGTGGGATTCCTGCTCATTAAATAGGAAAGCAGTGGAAGTTTAAAAAAACTGAACTTGATGAATGGGTAAAAAGCGTGAAAAGCGCAATAGACTGATAAGACAGTAACATAATCATTTGCAATATTCGAAGATTTAGGAAGATGTTATGGAAAAAGATTGGCTATTTGCAACTGATGAATATATATGCGATTTGAGAACAGTTGCAGTATTAATAAAAGGTAATAAAATACTTGTGCAAAGAGAAAAAAACGGCAAAGAGTATGCCTTACCCGGTGGCCATGTAAAAATAGGCGAAACATTAGAAGATGGTTTGGTTCGTGAAACAGCGGAAGAAATGGGTGTAATTATAAAATGCACTCGTCTATTGTGGAGCGAAGAATGTTTTTGGGAATGGAATGGGAAGCAAGCACATAATATTGCAATTTATTATTTGGTTGAATTAAGTGATAATTATGAAATCCCTGATAATGGAGAATTTGTTCCACAAAAAGATAACTGTAATGTAGTAATCGGATGGATGCCTATTGAGGAACTTAAAGACATAGTCATCTATCCCGAATTTTTGAAAAACGAAATATATAATTTGAACGAACCTATGAAACATTTTGTCTCAAAAGGTTGATTGTATGAGGCTCAACTAACCGAATAATAAAAAGGCTTTTATACCTAATCCCGAGGATAAGCCAATAGCACACCATAAGAACCACGATAAAACAAAAAATACAGTTGCAAACCTTGCGTGGGCTACACATAGCGAGAATACAACAGCATACTTTGACAGTAAAAAGCAAGAACAATTAGAAAGCGAAGTCCCGGCAGGCTGATGAAGAAATACTATAATGTTCCTATAAACAGAGCTTACCAAACTCAACACAAACCGCAATCCGTGTTGTTCAGTTTTCATAGAGTTGGTGCCTATACCTCTGAACCGAAGTTGCACCCCCTTACACGGTTTCAATCAAAATTACGGTTCTTTGCCAAAAAGCACGACAGTTTCCGCTGTCGTGCTTTTTTCATTTCTATTTCTTTTTTCCGGATCGGTTGCCATAGGGTTTACGCTTTGCAGACTTTCCGTCAAAGCGATTGTTTCCGCCAACCGGCTTTCCGTGGCCGCGCACGCGCCCCTTTGCTTTACCACCGGAACGGTCATCCGGTCGTCCGCCGGGCGGTGTTGCCGGGATCAAACACTTAGGGCCATTGCCGATCAGATCTGTACGATGGGCTCGACGCAGTGCCTCAGAACAAAGGGCGTAGTTCTTAGGATTATAATACTGAAGCAGTGCCCGCTGAAGTGCCTTGTCGTGGGGGTTCTTTGCCACATAGACCGGCTCCATGGTGTACGGATCCAGCTCCGTATAGAACATACAGGTGGAGATGGTGCCCGGGGTGGGATAAAAGTCCTGCACCTGCTCCGGGCGAATGTGATTTTTCTTTAAGAAACACGCCAGTTCAATGGCATCGTCCAACCGGGAGCCGGGGTGCGAGCTCATCAGATACGGCACCAGGTACTGCTCCTTTTGGATTTGGCCGGTGTAAGTAAAATACCGGCGGGAAAACTCAATATACGCTTCAATATGGGGCTTGCCCATTTTGTCCAGCACCGCAGCGGAGCAGTGCTCCGGTGCCACTTTCAGCTGGCCGCTCACATGGTGCTGCACCAACTCCCGGAAGAAGCTGTCGTCCGGGTCGCAAAGCAGATAATCATAGCGAATACCGCTGCGGATAAACACTTTCTTGACTCCATCCACCTGCCGCAGCGCCCGAAGAATGTCCAAATATTCCCGGTGGTCCGCCTGCAAATTGGGGCATGGTTTCGGCGCCAAACATTTTTTGCCCTTGCACAGGCCGTGCTGCTCCTGCAAGGCGCAGCTAGGGTGGCGGAAGTTGGCGGTGGGGCCGCCCACATCATGAATATAGCCCTTGAAGTCCGGCATTTGGGTAATCTTTTGCGCTTCAATCAGCAGGCTTTTTTTGCTACGAGAGGTCACATAACGCCCTTGATGGAATGCAATGGAACAGAAATTGCAAGCGCCGAAACATCCCCGATTGTGGGTAATGGAAAAGCGCACTTCTTCAATGCCCGGCACACCGCCCAACTTCTCATAACTGGGATGGTACGCCCGCATATACGGCAGGCTGTACACCCGGTCCAGCTCCGAGGTGGTCAGCGGCTCCATAGGCGGATTTTGCACCACCATCACCTTGCCGTGGCGCTGCTTGAGCAGCTTGCCCCGCACATGATCCTGCTCGTCCTGCTCCAGTCGGCAAGAGCGGGCATATTCCTTTTTAGAGGCACACACATTCTCAAAGGAGGGACACTCCACTCCGCCAAAGGGTGTGTCTTTGGTGGGCACCGCATACATGGTGCCCCGAATGTCGTGCATACTGCCCACCGGCTCACCCTCTCGCAGGCGGCGGGCAATCTCCGTCACCTGCTTCTCTCCCATACCGTAGATCAGCAGATCAGCGCCGGAGTCCACCAGCGCTGAGGGTCGAATGGCGTCGTCCCAGTAATCGTAATGCGCAAAGCGGCGCAGGGACGCCTCCAGCCCGCCTAAAATCACCGGACAGTCCGGGTAGGCCTCTTTTGCCAGGCGGGTGTACACATTCACCGCCCGATCCGGGCGCTTGCCGTGCTTGCCGCCGGCAGTATATGCGTCGTCGTGGCGCAACTTCTTAGCGGCGGTATAGTGGGCCACCATAGAGTCAATATTCCCGGCAGTGATTAAAAAAGCATACTTGGGCCGCCCGAATTTCTGAAAGTCCTGCACGCTGTGCCAGTCCGGCTGGCTGAGCACCACCACCTTGAACCCCTGGCTCTCCAGCAAGCGGGTAATGATGGCAGCGCCAAAGGACGGGTGATCCACATAGGCGTCACCCGTCACATACACAAAATCCGGTTGTTTCCACCCTCGCTCGCGCATTTCTGCCGGAGTAATGGGTAAAAAATCATTCTGCATCGGTTTGGTCCTCGTCTGACTCCGCTTCCTCAAAGCGCATTTGCTCAGCGGTCTCTGCATTCATTTTCGGTGCCGGACCTTGGTTCTGCATTTCCAGCCACTGCTGCTTGTTGATCCGCACTTCACGCTTTTTAGCGCCGTCCTGGGGACCGATGATCCCCTTCTCTTCCAGCTGGTCCATAATTTTTGCCCCGCGGGCATACCCTACGGACAGCTTACGCTGCAAAAAAGAGGTAGACGCGGTGCCGGTCTCCAGCACAATCTCCACCGCTTCCTCAAAGCGGGGATCCAGCTGTTCCGAACTCTCGTCTCCCTCAAAGGGACTTTTTTTATCCTGCACGGCCTTAGCCTCAATCTCTTTTTGAATTTCGTCGCTGTACTGGCTCTCGCCCTGGCTCTTTACAAAATCGCACAGGGACTCCACTTCTTCATCACTGATATAGCAGCCCTGCACACGAATGGGCTTGGAGGAGCCGATGGGCGCATACAGCATATCGCCGTAGCCCAGCAGCTTCTCGGCGCCGGAGGCGTCCAAAATGGTACGGGAGTCAATCTGCGAGCTGACGGTCAGCGCAATTCGAGACGAAATGTTGGCCTTGATCAGACCGGTAATTACATCTACGGAGGGGCGCTGGGTGGCGATCACCAGGTGCATACCCGCCGCACGTGCCATCTGTGCCAAACGGCAGATAGAGTCCTCGATCTCCTTAGGTGCCGCCATCATCAGATCGGATAACTCATCAATGCAAATGACAATCTTAGGCATGGGCTGCATATCCTCATGCTTCTTCACATATTTGTTATAACCCTCAATATCCCGTACGCCGGTGTCACTAAAGGTTTGGTAACGCTTGAGCATCTCAGACACAGCCCAGCCCAGCGCGCCTGCCGCCTTGCGGGGATCGGTCACCACCGGCACCAACAAATGGGGAATGCCGGAATACTTGCTAAACTCCACTTTTTTAGGGTCAATCAGTACCAACTTCACCTCATCCGGCTTGGCACGATACAAAATAGACACAATAATGCTGTTCATACACACGGACTTACCGGAACCGGTGGTACCGGCGATCAGCAAATGGGGCATCTTTGCCACATCGCAGTACACCGCATCGCCGGAAATATCCCGTCCAAGGCCCACAGACAGCATCGACCGCTGCTTGCCAAACTCCGGCGTGTCGATCAGCTCGCGCATAGATACGCCGCTTTTTACGGAATTGGGCACCTCGATACCCACCGCCGCTTTGCCGGGAATGGGGGCCTCAATACGCACATGGGTGGCCGCCAAATTCAGAGCAATATCGTCGGACAAATTGGTGATTTTAGAAATACGCACACCGGCAGCCGGTTTCAGCTCATACCGGGTCACGGTGGGGCCGCGGCTAATGTCCGTAATGGTGGCGTCCACATTAAAGGAATGAAGAGTGTCGATGAGCCGCTCCGCATTGGATTTCAGCTCCCCGCTCACATCTTTTACAGACTTATGCTGGGCAGGGGTCAGCAGTGATACCGGCGGCAGCTTATAATCCGCCACACCCGCTTCCATTTGCGCGTCCGTAACCGTAAAAACTTCCGACGGATCCGTTTTCTTCGGATCGGCCTCCTCGGTGGCCTTGTCCACAATCTCATCCAAGGACTTGGCCTTTTCCGGGGCAGACTGTTTTTTCTCTGCTATTTTTTTGCTGTGCTTCTGATTCAGTTCTTTTACAATACTGTCTGTATCCACAGCGTCCGTATTCTTCTTTTTGCCTTTTTGCGCAGACGGCTCCTCTTCCGTCTCCTGTTCGCCGGGGGCGTGCGCGTCCAGGGGCACATCAATATTGGCCTGGCGGCGCTCCCGATACACCTCAATGGCATCCCCTGCCTTTTCGTAGGCCTTCTTGGCCGGCTGTGCCGCGCCGTTTAAGAACTGCATCACCGTCAGCCGCGCCAGCAACATAAAGTCCACCACCAATAGCACCAGATCCACGATAATAGCCGGCGCCTTGCCAAAGGTCAGCAGTGCCCAACCGATGAGCGCACCGAAAAAGCCGCCGTTAAATTCATAAGGCGCCTGGGTGTAGCCCAACTTCACGCTATCTGCAAATTTCAACCCGGTAGGGTTCTCAATAATATGGATCAGTGCTGCAATCAGCAGCACGATAATCACGCTCTCCACACCCTTGGCGATCAGCTCTCGAGGAGACACCGGGGACTTTTGTGCTGCTGTCCCCTCTTCCATCGCGCGTTTTTTGGCCTTGTTCTCCTTGTAGGAATAAAGGAGAATGATCGCCACCGCCAGTATGGGAAACAACACGGCCGCCAACATGCCAAACAGCCCTAAGTACACATTATGTACCACTTTCCATGCGCCGTCGCCGCCGATCACCGCAACGAAGAAAAAAATCACCGACAAGGCAAAAATTGCCACGCCGACAATACGGCTGATGTTCTCCTGACGCTTGGCGGCAGCCGCTTGGGCTTCCAGCTCCATTTGCTCCCAACGAGCCTGTTCCGCCTTCGTGCGCTTTTTTGGCGCCGGAGCAGTCCCGCGAGCCGCAGCTTTCTTTTCTTCCCGGCGATGACCCCGGGCATTCTTTTTTTGTACATTCGCCATTTTATCTATCCTTAAAAGCTAAAATTATCGTAAAATCAGTTCAAAAATACCCACCACGACGCACACACCGGCCAGGGCAAAATCATAATAGGCAAACGCCTTAAGCTTGCCCCCGTGCAGGATCCACAGCATCAGCTTCACCATAAAATAGGTCACCGCCGCGCTGAGCACCACCGCCAAAATACCGGCAATGATATTTACATAAGTCACGCAGGTGCAAATTTCCACCACGCCCAGCACCAACAGGGTCAGCACGCTGGACACCGCCGCAAAGCGGTAAGAGATTTTGCGTGCCACGCCCATCATCACGCCCAGGCAGAATAGCGCGCCCATATAGGACAGCCCGGCAATGGGCAGGGAAAAGGCGGCGGCAAACCCCAAAATTAAAGCGGCGTACCAGTCCACATTCTTTTGGGGACCGTGCTTTTTCATTTGCAGCAGCGCCAGCAGAATAAGCCCGCCTGTGAGGGCGAAAAACACACCCTCGTCCAGCAGTGTGCCGTTATAACCCATGCTGCGAAACAGGCCGTACACATTGCCGTACTTGCCTGCCGGCACCAGCAGCAAAACCATCGGCAAAAAGCCCAGCACCGTGCCGAACATAAACCGGCGTGCACCGCCGGGATTTACAAAGGGATTTTGCTTTGCAAACGCATCTTTGAAAAAGGCGATAAACTCGCCAAACAGCCGCACAAACAGCTTAATGAACACCAAGAAAATACCCAGTGCAATACCAATATGTACCAGCCCGGTCAGCTCGCTGCCATTGCCGCTGAACCGACCGGAAAAATCGTGAAAGATCGCCGAATGCCCACTTTCAGACACCGGGAGTACCCAGGTGACTGCCTGTGCGACGGCTTGAAATATCGCAGTTAAAAACCACATGATCCTGCCCTCCGAACAAAGAAGCGCCCTCCAGACTGTACCCGTTATTCAGGTAGTCAAAAGGGTTACTGGAGCGGGGCGCCCGGCTGCCCTGCGCCGCCTGGTAGAACACATCCGCCTGGCTAATGACAGTCCACAGCATGGTGCTCCTCCTCAATGGTGCGGTTGAGAAACTCCAGTGCGTCACTAAGACCGCCCATTTGGTCAATAAGCCCGCAGTCCACAGCACCGGCACCGTCCAGCACCGTGCCTACATCCATCACCAGTTCCCCGGTCTTCATCATCAGGGCACGGAAATCGTCTGCGCTGATCTTAGCGTTATGCGCAATAAAGCGCACGATCCGATCCTGCATTTTCTCAAAATAAGACAGGGTCTGGGGCACGCCCAGTACCAGGCCGTTCATACGCACCGGGTGCACCGTCATGGTGGCGCTGGGCACAATAAAACTGCGCCGACAGGACACCGCCAGGGGCACACCGATGGAGTGGCCGCCACCCAGCACCAGAGAGGCGGTGGGCGTTCGCATGGTGGACAGCAGCTCGGCAATGGCCAGTCCTGCCTCCACATCGCCGCCCACGGTGTTGAGAATAATCAGCAGGCCTTCTACATCGTCGCTTTCCTCAATGGCCACCAGCTGCGGGATTACGTGCTCGTACTTGGTGGTCTTATTTTGGCTGGGCAAAATATAGTGGCCCTCGATCTGGCCGATCACCGTTAAGCAGTGAATAAAATGGCCGTCCTTCTGTACCGTGATGGAGCCGGTCTGCAAATCGGGTTGCAGATCTTCCGTCTGCGCTTCTTCGTTCTCTATTTCCTTTTCTGTATCCTCGTTTGTGTGCGGCATACCATTCCTCCCGGAATTAGTATGCCCGTTTCTCCACATTCAACGATAATTTTAGCATAAGGCGGGCAGAAATTCAACAATATAATGAAATCTAATTATTAAATCTTTATTCTAATTGACATTGCCGCCGATTTATTATAAAATGGTGTTTGACAATTCTTTGAACAACTCAGGAGGTTTTTTGAACAATGGGTCTTACACTTGCACAAAAATTGATCAAATCCCACCTGGTCGAGGGTGAGATGATCCCCGGACAGGAAATTGGGCTGAAAATTGACCAAACCCTTACGCAGGACGCAACCGGTACCATGGCGTACCTGGAATTCGAGGCAATGGGGGTCGATCGGGTCAAAACCGAGCGCTCCGTGGCGTACATCGACCACAACACCCTGCAAACCGGCTTTGAGAACGCCGACGACCACAGATACATTCAGACCGTGACTAAGAAGCATGGCATTTACTTCTCCCGCCCGGGCAACGGCATTTGCCACCAGGTGCACCTGGAGCGCTTTGGCATTCCGGGCAAGACCTTGATCGGCTCTGACAGCCACACCCCCACCGGCGGCGGTATCGGTATGCTGGCGATGGGCGCAGGTGGTATGGATGTGGCCGTAGCCATGGGCGGCGGCACCTACTATATCCCCATGCCCACCATGACCCGCATCAATCTGACCGGCTACTTAAAGCCCTGGGTCTCTGCCAAGGATGTGATCCTGGAAGTGCTGCGCCGTATGACTGTTAAAGGCGGCGTCGGCAAGATCATTGAGTACGGCGGCGAGGGCGTAAAGACCCTGTCCGTACCGGAGCGCGCTACCATCACCAACATGGGTGCGGAGCTGGGCGCTACCACCTCCATCTTCCCCTCTGACGAGATCACCCTGGCGTTTTTGAAAGCCCAGGACCGTGCAGACGACTGGACGGAGATTCTGCCGGATCCGGACGCGCAGTATGACGAAGTGATCGATATTGACCTGTGCGCACTGGAGCCCATGGCTGCCTGCCCGCACATGCCCGATAAAGTCAAGACCACCGAGGAGATCGGCAAGATCAAGGTGGATCAGGTAGCCATCGGCTCCTGCACCAACTCCTCTTTTGTGGATATGATGAAAGTTGCCAAGATCTTGAAAGGCAAAACCGTGTGCCCCACCGTTTCCCTTTGCATTGCCCCCGGCTCCAAGCAGGTGCTGAATATGCTGGCTATGAACGGCGCTCTGGGCGATATGATCGGCGCCGGCGCCCGCATTCTGGAGTCTGCCTGCGGTCCGTGCATTGGTATGGGTCAATCCCCCAACAGCGGCGGCATCTCCCTGCGTACCTTTAACCGGAACTTTGAGGGCCGCAGCGGCACAAAAGACGCCGGTATCTACCTGGTATCTCCGGAAGTGGCGGCAGCCTCCGCCCTCACCGGTTATCTGACCGATCCCCGGGATCTGGGCGAGGCTCCCACGGTGGAAATGCCGGAGCACTTTACCATTAACGATAATATGATTGAGCCCCCGGCCAGTCCGGAGGAAGCCGCCAGCATAGAGGTACTGCGCGGGCCCAACATCAAGCCCTTCCCCAAAACCGAACCGCTGCCGGAGAGCATTACCGCTAAGGCTGTGCTGAAAGTGGGCGACAATATCACCACTGACCACATTATGCCTGCAGGTGCCAAGATCCTGCCCTACCGTTCCAACATTCCGCACCTGAGTCAGTTCTGCTTCGGCGTGTGCGATGAGAGCTTCCCGGAGCGCATCAAAGCCGAGGGCAAAGGCATCATCATCGGCGGCGCCAATTACGGCCAGGGCTCCTCTCGCGAGCACGCGGCACTGGTGCCCCTGTATCTGGGTGTTAAAGCGGTCATCACCAAGTCCTTCGCCCGTATCCATGTGGCAAACCTGGTAAACGCCGGTATTCTGCCTTTCACCTTTGCCAATGAGGCAGATTATGATCGCATTGACCAGATGGATCAGCTGGAACTGGCAGACATTCGCACCGCTATGGAGAACAACACCCCGGTGGTACTGAAGAACCTGACCAAGAATGAGGAATACCCCCTGGACGCCAGCCACCTGTCTGCCCGTCAGCGCGCCATGCTGCTGTGCGGCGGTCTGCTGGACTACACCAGAGAGAGCAATAAATAAGCAATTTTACAGATTGGAGAACCGTTATGACTGATGAGAAACAAGCCATTGACGCGGCAGTAGAACAGTTTCGCTCCCTGATGGAGAGCCAGCTGGCCCGCGCCAAGAGAATTCGCGAGGATAAAGACTTTACCGACTTTGACGCGCTGGACACCATTGTGATCGGTATTTGCGGCGGCGACGGTATCGGCCCCGTCATTACCAAGGAGAGCGAGCGTGTGCTGTCTTTCCTGCTGAAGGACGAAGTGGCCAGCGGCAAGATCCGGTTTAAGGAAATCGACGGCCTGACCATTGAGAACCGTGCAGCCTGCAACAAGGCCATTCCGGACGATGTGTTGGCCCAGCTGAAAGCCTGCAATGTAATTTTGAAAGGCCCCACCACCACGCCCCGCGCCGGGGATCCGTGGCCCAATGTGGAGTCTGCCAATGTGGCCATGCGTAAAGAGCTGGACCTGTTTGCCAATATGCGCCCGGTTAAGGTGCCGGAGCAGGGCATTGACTGGACCTTCTTCCGTGAGAACACCGAGGGCGGCTATGCCATCGGCTCTTACGGTGTGAACATCACTGACGACCTGGCCGTGGACTTTACTGTGGCCACGCGGGAAGGCTGCGAGCGTATTGCCCGCTTGGCCTACGACTACGCCCAAAAGAACCACAAGGGTAAGGTATCCATCATTACCAAAGCCAACATCATTAAGACCACCGACGGCAAGTTCTTAAAGACTGCCCAGATGATCGGCCAGGAGTACCCGGAGATCGTCACCGACGACTGGTATATAGATATTACCACCGCCAAGCTGATTGACCCCATGCGCCGCAAGGACTTTAAGGTCTTTGTGCTGCCCAACCTGTACGGCGACATTATCACGGACGAGGCTGCCGAGTTCCAGGGCGGCGTCGGCACTGCCGGTTCTGCAAACATCGGCAAGAAGTATGCGATGTTTGAGGCCATTCACGGCTCCGCACCTCGCATGATCAAAGAGGGCCGCGGCCAGTACGCTGACCCCTGCTCCATGCTGCGTGCCACCGTTATGCTGCTGTCCCACATTGGGTACCAAAAGCAGGCGGACGCTCTGGAGGCTGCGCTGGACAAGTGCATGTTTGAAGAAAAGAAGCTGGTAATCACCGGCCGTGCGGACGGCTGCACCTGCAGCGAATTTGGCGACTATGTGATGGACACCATCACCCGGATGACCAAATAAAATCGTTCTTTTGAGAGGGATGAACCCTATGGAAAAAAGAGAAAATATATCCATGTCCATCATTAAGCGTCTGCCCCGGTACTACCGGTTTTTACAGAGTTTGAAGGACAATGGCATTGTGCGCATCAGTTCCAAGGAGCTGGCGGACCGTATGGGTCTGACTGCCTCCCAAATTCGCCACGACTTTAACAGCTTTGGGGGATTTGGCCAGCAGGGTTACGGCTACAATGTGCCGGAGCTGCAAAAGCGCATTGGCGAAATTCTGTGTGTGGATAAGGAATTGAAAACCATTTTGATCGGTGCCGGCAACCTGGGTAAGGCGGTATCCAACAAGATCTTTATCCGGCAGAGCGGCTTTAAGCTCATTGGCATTTTTGACAAGAACGAGGCCATCTGCGGCAACATGATCAAAGGCATTCCTGTGCGCCACATCAATTATTTGGAGAACTTCTGCATTGATAACCAGCCGGTGTGCGCCGTAATCTGTATTCCCGGCAGCGATATGCAGGAGATCACGGATATGCTGGTGCGCCTGGGTGTGCGGGCCTTTTGGAACTTTAGCAATTACGACATTGCCATGGCCCACCCGGAGGTGCTGGTGGAGAATGTGCACCTGAACGACAGTCTGATGACCCTGGGCTACCTGACCAACACCTCTATGGCAGAGGACGAAGCGAGGTAACACAGTGAAACAGATTAGTACAAAAGAGATCGTAGATCTGTTTGCCTACAACAAGGACTCTGCGGTTTTGGTAGAGAAACGCCCCCTGCCCGGCAACGCCCAATACAAGGTGAACTACTCGGTGGTGAACTTTGCCACAGGCGAGCAGGAAGTGATCACCAAAAGCGCCTACCTGCTGCGCAAATTTGGCTCTGCGTTCCAAAAAATCAGTACTGCGATCCCCAACTTTGTTCAGTGCGACGCGGCGGTGCTCTATGACCGGCGGGTGCTGGTGATCTACCCCAACGGCGAGGCCGGTATCTTTGACCGAGAGGGCACGCTGGAGTGGAACGGTATGTTCCAGTACCACGACGCCCCGGTGAAGCACCTGGCGCTGGAGGAGAAGTATTTTTGGAGCGTTTGTCCCGGCGAGAATGCGGTGATTCGCTACGCCTGCCAAAATATGAAGGTAGACCTGCGCATCGGCGGCAAGGATGCCCAAACCTTTGTTAACCCCCAGCATATCTGCCAGTACAACGGCGACCTGTATGTGGCCTGCGGCGGCAACAAGATCCGTAAGATCGATGGTATGGACTATACCGTGTCTGACTACCGCACCTTTTCCCAGCAGGTCAAACGGTATCACAAATTCGGCCAGTACGCCCTGGTGGTGCTGGAAAGCGGCACCTACCTGGTGGACGAAACCAAAGAATAACCCTTACATAAGAACAAGGCATACGCCCGCAGGTGTGTGCCTTATTTTTATGCCATTTGGGGCGCAAAAAAGCCGCAGGCAATGCCTGCGGCTATCTTATTTCATTACAGCTTTACGCTCTGTCCATACCGATCTCTTCGATCATCTCGTGGATCACATCGGCAGAGGCGGCAAACTTGGCTTTTTCTTCCTCATTCAAGTCCATTTGGAGCACCTCACGCACACCGTTGCGATTCACCACCGCAGGCACGCCGATATAAATGCCCCGCTGACCGTACTCCCCTTTCAGGTACGCAGACACGGTAAAGATAGAATTCTCATCAAAAAGGATGGCACGGGTCAATCGTGCCAGCACCATACCGATACCGTAATACGTGGCCTTCTTGGCCTTGATGATGGCATAAGCGGACTCCTTTACATCCACGGCAATCTGCTTCATATCCTCATCCAGGGCAGGATGCGTGGCCTTAAAGTCGTCCAAAGGTTTTACGCTGATCAGCGCCTGGCTCCAGGGCACAAACTCCGAGTCCCCATGTTCGCCGATCACATAGGCGTGTACATTGCGGGGGTTCACATGGAAATAATCGCTCATCATATGGCGCAAGCGAGCGCTGTCCAACGAAGTGCCGGAGCCCACCACTCGATTGGCCGGAAAGCCGGACAGAGTATAGACCACCTGGGTCATAATATCCACCGGGTTAGAGGCCACCAGGAAAACGCCGTTAAAGCCGCTGGCAATAATGGGTTGCACAATGGAGCTGAAAACCTTGTAGTTCTTTTGCAGCAGATCCCGGCGGCTCTCACCGGGCAGCTGGGGCGCACCGGCACAGATCACTACCAGATCTGCGTCGCTGCAGTCGCTGTACTCCCCTGCCTTGATTTTCATGGAACTGGGCGCAAAGGGCAGACCGTGAGACAGATCCGCCGCCTCGCCCCAAGCACGCTCCTTGTTAATGTCGATCAGTACCAACTCATCACAAATATTCTGGTTCAGCAGCGCATAAGCAAAGCTCATGCCTACCATACCAACGCCTACAATGGCCACTTTCTTCTTATCTGACAACATTTGAATGCCTCCCAAAGGACCACCTCTGCTCTATTATTTGAAGAACAGGGGCAATTTTTCCAGGAAAATAATGTCTTTTCGATCGGCAGCGTCGCCCTCAGCCAAGGGCGCGGCGCTGGCCACGATATTTGCACCGAACAGAGCCACCAGTTGCTGCAGAGCCTTTAAGCTGTCTCCGGTGGAGATCACATCGTCCAACAGTAACACGCGCTTGCCGTCCAGCAGGTCGCCGTCCTCATGACCCAGGTACAGGGTCTGCTCCTTTTGGGTGGTGATGGAATGGACGGTTACCTTCTCCGGGCGGTCCATATACACCTTAACGCCCTTGCGAGCCACAATGTATTTTTTGCCGCTTTGACGGCTCATTTCGTAAGCCAGCGGAATACTCTTAGCCTCCGGGGTCACAATATAGTCAAATTCCGGTACCTTTTTCAGCAGCTCTTCAGCGCAAGCCTTGGTTAACTCCACATCACCAAAAAAGATAAAGGCCGCAATGTCCATACTGTCAGACACGGGGAAGCGCTTTAACTGCCGCTCCAGCCCGGCAATATGTAAGGTATAATACGCATCGCTCATAAAATCTTCTCCCCCAGTTCCGTACCGCCGATCACATGAAAATGCAGGTGCATCACGCTCTGACCTGCATCCGCCCCACAGTTGGAGATCACCCGGTAAGAGGTAATCCCCTGGGACGCTGCGATCTGCGGGATCGTTTCAAAAATATGGGCAACCACGGCACTGTTGTCTGCCGTGATGGCGTTCACATTCTCAATATGTGCTTTAGGCACCACAAGAAAGTGCACCGGCGCCACCGGGTTCAGATCCTTAAAGGCCAGGATTTGATCATCCTCATACACCTTGGTGGAGGGAATATTGCCGCTGACGATCTCACAAAACACACACATTTGCACTGCTCCTTACTGGATCATATCCCGTACCAGCGCAGCAGCCTGAGCCATTGCATCCGGCAATTTGTCTACATTCTTACAACCGGCCATAGCGCTGTCCGGGCGACCGCCGCCGCCACCGCCGGCCAGCTTGGCAATCTCACGCACCACATCGCCGGCCTTTACGCCGCGGGCAATGGCTTCCTTGCCGCAAACGGCAACGATATTGGCTTTTTCGCCGTTAACACCGGCCACCACAGCCACCACATTGTCGCCTTTGTTCTTTAATTCATCGCCCATAGAACGCAGCGCGTCCGGAGCCACATCCGTCAAAGTGGCGGTATAGAATGCCAGGCCGTCCAGGTCAACTGGTGCGGCGAACAGGTCTGCGCTCTTTAAGTGCGCCAATTCCTCTTTCAGGCTCTTGATCTCCTTATCTTTGGCCTTATCGCTGTCTGCCAAGGCGGCCAGCTTCTCCGGCAGGTCGTGAACGGCGCTCCTCAGCATTGCCGCAGCGCCGGACAGCATACCGTCCGCCTGATAAATATGAGCCAGTACATTGCTGCCGGTGAGTGCCGTAATGCGGCGCACGCCGGAGGCCACAGAGGCCTCGCTGACAATATGGAACAGGCCAATCTGGCCGCTGTTGCTTACATGGGTACCACCGCAGAACTCGGTGGAGAAATCGCCGGCCTTGACCACCCGCACAATGTTGCCGTACTTCTCGCCAAAGAGCATCATCGCCCCCAGCTTCTTGGCCTCATCAATGGGCATCTCCATGCTCTCTACCGGGTGGGCGCCCATAATAAAGGCGTTAACCAGGTGCTCCACTTTCAGCAGCTCATCCCGAGTCATGGCGTTAAAGTGGGTAAAGTCAAAGCGCACTTCTCGCTCGTCCACCAGCTGACCGGCTTGCTCCACATGCGTGCCCAATACCTGGCGCAGGGCTGCCTGCAATAGGTGCGCAGCCGTGTGGTTGCGCATAATGCTGCGGCGGCGCTCGGCATTGATCTCCGCCTGTACCGTATCGCCCACTCTGACAATGCCGCGGGTCACTTCGCCACGGTGCAGAAAGATCTTGTCCGCATTCTTGACCGTATCCGCCACGATAAAGGCATTGTCCGCACCGTTCTTGATCACGCCGCTGTCGCCTACCTGGCCGCCGGACTGGGCATAGAACGGGGTCTTATCCAGCACCAGTGTGCCGCTGTCCCCGGCGCCCAGCATGTCTACCAACTCGCCGTCCGCATTCACAATAGCCAGCACCTTGGCATCACAGGCAAAGTCTGTATAGCCCACAAAGTCCGTGGCCGATGCATTGATTTTTACGCTATTGCCCTTCCAGGCGTCTGCACCGGCGTCCTTACGGGCGGCACGGGCGGTTGCTTTTTGGGCAGCCAGCAAGGCGTTGAACTTATCTTCATCCACGGTAATGCCCTTTTCCTCCAAAATATCCTTGGTCAGGTCCAGGGGGAAGCCGAAGGTGTCATTCAGCTTAAAGGCGTCCTCGCCGGAGAACACATTGCCATCCAACTTGCTGATATATTCGTCCAGCATAGCCAAGCCGGCGTCAATGGTCTTGCCAAAGGACTCCTCCTCAGACAGAATGATCTTTTTGATCAGCTCTGCCTTATCGGCCAGCTCCGGGTACGCCACATGATTCTCATGGATCACCGTGTCGCACACTTTATACAGGAACGGTTCGTTTACGCCCAGCAATCTGCCGTGGCGGCAAGCCCGACGGATCAGACGGCGCAGCACATAGCCCCGGCCGTTGTTGGACGGAATTACGCCGTCGCCGATCATAAAGGTGGCGGAGCGCACATGGTCGGTAATGATGCGCAGGGACACATCCTTTTGCGCGTCCTCATGATATTTGGCACCGGAGATCTCGCTGATCTTCTTCATAATGTTCTGCACGGTGTCCACTTCAAAAATATTGTCCACATCCTGGAGAATACAGGCCAGACGCTCCAGACCCATACCGGTATCAATATTCTTCTGCTTCAGCTCCGTGTAATTGCCGTTGCCGTCGTTATTGAACTGGCTAAACACATTGTTCCAAAACTCTACATACCGGTCGCACTCGCAGCCGGGGCCGCAATCCGGAGAGCCGCAGCCATACTTTTCGCCACGGTCAAAATAAATCTCCGAGCAGGGGCCGCAGGGGCCGGAGCCGTGCTCCCAAAAGTTGTCTTCCTTACCCAGACGCACAATGTGGCTGGGATCAACGCCGTTTTGCTTTGTCCAAATCTCGAAAGCCTCGTCGTCGTCCTGATAAATGGTCACATACAGCTTGTCCTCCGGCATTTCCAGCACCTTGGTGCAGAACTCCCAAGCCCAAGCGGTGGCCTCTTTCTTAAAATAATCGCCAAAGGAGAAGTTGCCCAGCATTTCAAAGAAGGTGCCGTGACGGTCCGTTTTACCCACCTGCTCAATATCCGGGGTGCGAATGCACTTTTGGCAAGTCGTCACCCGGGTTCTGGGGGGTGTGACCTCGCCGGTAAAGTACTTTTTCATGGGAGCCATACCGGAGTTGATCAGCAGCAGGCTGTTATCCCCCTGGGGCACCAGCGAAAAGCTGGGCAGCCGCAGGTGGCCCTTGCTCTCAAAGAAAGACAGGTACTTCTCTCTCAAGTCGTTTAATGATGTCCATTCCATATCTAAAATTCACCTTTGAATAGATTTGTTACCAAAGGGCAAAGGGCACCCACCGGGTGCCCCCTCACCTTGCTTAGAGTTTTTCAACCAGATTTTTCAGCTCAACGATCTCTTCCTTGGTAAAGGTCAGACCTTTGCTCATCTTGGTGTGGTCGGGTGACCAGTCTCTCACATCGATCTTCGGCTCGCGGCCGTTCCAAGAGATCATATTTACCTCTCGGGTCCAGCCCCGTGCTGTCTCAGAGATCACACCCAGGTGCTCCGTAATCTCATACTTAATTTCCGGCATATTCGCTCCTCCTTTGCTGATAATATTGTATGTAAAAACAGAATTTACAAGCGCTTATTTTTGCAGGCTTTCTACAACCTTTTGGGTCTCCTGCGCGATCACCAGCTCCTCGTCGGTAGCCAGGATAAACACACGCACCTTGGCACTGGGATCGGTCAATTCCGCCTCGGCGCCCTTCACGGTGGCTTGGTTCAGTTCCTCGTCGATCTGCACACCCATATAACCCAGGTAAGAGCAGATCCGAGAGCGCAGCCAGTGGCCGTTTTCGCCGATACCGCCGGTAAACACAATGCCGTCTACGCCGTTCATAGCGGCAATATAGGAGCCGATAAACTTGGCGATCTCATAGGCCTGCATCTCATGTGCCAGGCTGGCACGCTTGTTGCCGGCATTCTGTGCGGCGCAAATGTCACGGTCGTCGGAGGATACGCCGGAGATGGCGTTCACACCGGACTGCTTGTTGAGAATGGTGTCCATCTCATCCGGAGTCAGACCCAGCTTCTTCATCATAAAGGTGACCACAGAGGGGTCCACACCGCCGGAGCGGGTGCCCATCATAAAGCCGTCCAACGGGGTAAAGCCCATGGAGGTGTCTACCACTTTGCCGTGATCCACAGCAGCCACGGAAGAGCCGTTGCCCAGGTGGCAGGTGATCAGCTTCAGATCTTCAATGGGCTTGCCCATCTTGTCTGCGCAGCGGTGAGATACATAAAAGTGAGAAGTGCCGTGGAAGCCGTAGCGGCGCACGCCGTACTTCTCGTACCACTCATAGGGTACAGCATACATATAAGCCTTCGGCGGCATGGTGCTGTGGAATGCGGTATCAAACACCACCACCTGGGGCACATCCGGACCCACAACGGCCTTGCAGGCCTCATAGCCCTGGATATGGCCGGGGTTGTGCAGCGGCGCCAGCGGAGACAGCTTGCGCAGGTTCTCCACTACCGTGTCGTCCACCAGCACGCTGTGGGTGTAAATATCGCCGCCCTGCACGATGCGGTGGCCTACGGCGTCAATCTCTTTCATAGAGTCGATCACCTTGTGCTCGCTTTCGCACAGAATGTACTTCACTTCGTTAAAAGCATCCGTATGGGTAGGCAGCTCCTTGTCGTACTCAAACTTCTGTCCGTTTACCTTTACGGACACATTCTTCTCGCCGCCGTTGATGGTCATACCGATCCGCTCAATGACGCCTTTACACAGCACGGACAGATCGCTCATATCCATCAGCTGATATTTTAAGGAAGAACTACCGCAGTTAATAACCAGAATTTTCAAAATTTATCCCTCCAAATCTTGCAATAGAATTCTACAGCCATTATAATAATATATATATTATAATATTGTCAAGGGAAAACGGGATTTTTTTATGATCAGCGGTATAATTTGTGAATTTAACCCCTTTCACGCCGGGCATAAACACTTGATTGACCAAGTGAAGTGCCACCCCGGCGATGCTGTGGTGTGCGTCATGAGCGGCAACTTTGTGCAGCGGGGCACCTTTGCTGTGTATGACAAGCGCGCCCGCACGGAAGCAGCGCTAAAGGGCGGCGCCGACCTGGTGCTGGAACTGCCCACCGCCTACGCCACCCGCTCTGCCGAGGGCTTTGCCCGGGCAGGGGTGCAGCTGCTGGAGGCCACCGGTGTGGTGGAGCGACTGGCCTTTGGCACCGAATGCGCCGATTTACAGGCGTTGACGGCACTGGCCGGAGAAATCAAGGCCCACCAAGGGGAGATCGCACAAGTGATGAAAACCGGGTGTTCCTACCCGGCAGCTCGGCGCCAAGTCATCGACAGCCCGCTGCTGGACACGCCCAATAACATTTTGGCACTGGAATATATGGAATGCACCCAACTGCCCTGTATCTGTGTGCAGCGGCTGGGGCTGGGTCACGACACAGCGGACCCGCTGTACAGTGCCTCAGCGATTCGCGCTACTCTCCCGGCAGAGGCAATTTACAGTATAGAGCACTGCCAGCGGGGGGTGCTGGCGGTACTGCGCCGTATGGAAGCAGCGGACTGGGCCGCCATTGACGATGTGACCGACGGACTGGAGAACCGACTGGCTCGTGCTGCTCAAAGCGCCACCAGCCTGGAGGAACTGTACACGACCATAAAGACCAAACGGTACACCCACGCCCGCATTCGCCGCATTGTGCTGCGTGCCTACTTGGGCATTGGCAAAAGAGACTACCCGGCTACGCCGCCGTACCTGCGGGTGCTGGGCTTTAACGCTGCCGGCAAGGCGCTGCTGGCGAAAATGCAGCACAGCGCCACGCTTCCCACCGTAACTCGTATGGCAGATGTAAAGGCTCTTTCCCCGGAGGGGCAGGCACTGTTCCGGCTGGAGAGCCGGTGCACGGACCTGTACGCCCTGGGTGCAAAAAAGCCCCTGCCCGGCGGCGCCGAGCAAAGGCTTCAAATCGTATCCACATAAGTTAAGAATTCATCCCGCTGCATACGGCTGTTGAGATACGCCAATAAAGCGGAAGTAGAGAGGAACTCCGGCAAGTCCAGTGCTGCCAGGAGTTTCTTCTTTTTTTGCTTGCTGTCGGGGGTGCCCGCCAGTCCGGCGGCGTATAGATCATAGCTGGTGATGGGATCCTTGGGCAGCTGGGTGGTATAGCGCACTTGCAGCCGATCAAACAGCGCCGTCAGCACGCTGTCGTCGATCCCCTCCACACCCAGCTTGCCCTCCTTTGAGGGCTTTTGCTTGCGGTGCTCTTTGCCGTACACATCCGGGATATACAGGTGCTTCACCTGCTGCGGGGGCAATCCCTTGGCAATGTAATTGCGAATTTGAAACCCGCTGTGATCCGAGTCGGTGAGAATGATGATCCCCCGCTCCATTGCCAGGCGACGAATAAACTGCAACCGTTTTTTATCCTTATATATAGCGAACCCGCCGGTTTCTACGATCATGGCGTCCAGGAAGTTAGACAGCTTGATCTTGTCATACTTGCCCTCCACGATCACTGCTTCCTCAATATGAATCATTGGCCGCTGACGGCGATCACTGACAATTTGACGATCGCCTCCTCCAGTAAGATTTTTGCGTCCACCGCGGTGCTCTTCAGCGCTCGATCCAGATCGTCCAGCACCTGCATGGAGCGGCGCAGCGCGCCTACGGACAGCTTGGCTGCGTCCCGCATGGCGTTGTTCAGCACAAAGTCCCGCCCTTTGTAGTTATAATACCGGGCTATATCGTCCGCTCTGCGGCCGTCGATCTTGGCGCACTTCACTCGGTACATATCCACATAATTATTGATAAGCACTGCTGCAATCGGTATAGGTTCCTCGCCCAGTTCAAACAGGGTATGCAGCACCTTACAGGCGCCGCCGGTGTCGCCCTTCATAATGAATTTGGACAGGTCGTATACACGCGCTTGCAGGCACTTGGTAGCCATATCGTCAATAACCGCCGCTGTGATCTCACCGTCCTTGCAAAAGGCAGACAGCTTGTCCAGCTCGTGCAGCAGGGTCTGCATATCCGTACCCACCACAGAGATCAAATATCGCGCCTGGTCCGTTTGCAACGCAGCGCCCCGCTTTTTGGCGCCGCTGACCAGCATTTTTACCAGGTCGCTCTGGGTGCGGGTGTTCAGCTCCACCGCGTCCCCGGCCTTAGCAAAAGCTTTAATAATGCTGTTCCAGCGCTTTTCCTTTTTTGTGTCCACCGGCAAAGACTGGTAGGTAAATACCAGAACCGTGGTGTCCGGCACATCCTTAAGATATGCCTTAATATCCTCCACGTCCGCCTTTTTGTCAAATGGAAAGTCATAGACCAGCACCAGATTGCTGCCGCCCATCATAGGGAAAGTATCTGCGTCGTGGAGCACATCGGACAGCAGCGTGCCGTCCTTTTCATAAATATGTATATTAAAATCTGCAAAGGCCGGGTCCACCGCCTTTTTCTTAATTTGGCCAATATAGTGTTCCTTTAAGTACCCCTCGTCGCCATAGATAAAATAGGCGTGGGACAGCGTGCCGCTTTTCAACTGGGCGCGCAGCTCCTTTTCGCCGATCACAGCCATGGATCGTTCCTCCTTATCCGCAAAGCGCTGTCCTGCCGCAGCGTAACTGTCAGCAGTTCGTCCTCCGCCAGTACCCCGGCGCGTACCAGCACACCGACAGCGGTACTTTGCTTACCAAACGCTACCGTTAAGTCGCCGCCGTTCAGGTCGGTGCCGTTGCCCAGCACGAGCCGCTTGCCCTTGCAGGTAATGGAGACGGTGTAGCGCTTTTTATTATATCTGTATTGCACCTGCACCCCTTGCCAAGGCGTGGTATCCATTGCCGTGGCGGTGAGCAAATGCTCGCACTCCGGCTGCACAGCCAAAGCGGTATTACCGCCGGGCAGCAGTACATTCACCGGGTGCACCGCAGTGGTCAATGCGCGGGTATAATACCCCACCCGATCATCGGGCAGGTACACGGCCACCAGTTGCAGCCGCCGATTTTGCAGAATGCGCGTGTAGGCGTAGTAGGCGCTTTGATCCGGCGTGCCTACCAGCAAAGCATAATGCGTGTCATACAGCAGCGCCGAGCTGCTGCCGATACAAAGGTAAGCGTTCCCCTGCTCCACTGCCAACCCGGCAAAGGAAGTCAACAAATAAAAAGCGCAGGCCACTGCCGCCGTAACACCCAAACGCTGCCGTTGCAACAGAAAGTGCACGCCGAAAAGCAACAGCACACCGGCAATGGCAACACAGGTCAACGGCCCGGTCAAATCTAAAATCGGTGCGCCCAGTGCGCTAAACTTTTCCACCAGCCACAACATACCGCCGGTGGTGCCGGACACCACCACCGCACAGGCATACACCAGATGCGGCAGCGGCGTAAAGAGCAACATGAGCAGTGCAGCGATCATGGCCATTTGTGCCAGCGGAATCAGCACCAAAGATAACAGCGCCGTCTGCCCAAAGGACAGCCACATAAACGGCAGCGTATAAAACAGCACGCTCACGGTGGCACTAAAGCTTTGGCGCAAAAATTTGGGAATATGCAGCCGGGCAAGGCTCTTGTTCAGTACCGGGGACAAAGTCAGCAGCGACAAAACGGAAGTCACCGACAGCTGCAAACTCACATCCGTTACCGCAAAGGGATCGGTACACAGCAGGAATACCGCCAGACCAAGTGAATTCAGGCCGTCCGCCTTGCGGCCAAACAGCCGTGCCGCCAGCAAAACAGCCATTATCAAAGAAGCACGCACCACGGAGGCGGAAAATCCGGCTACGCCATCATACACCAAAAGCACTGCACCTGTCAAAGCCGTAGTCAGCCAAGCAGGCAACCGCAGCTTGCGGAGCAGCCAGTAAAGAGAGCCCACGATCACAGATAAATGCAGTCCGGACACCGCCATCAAATGGGTAGCACCGCAGGTGCGAAAGTGACTGACCGCACCCACGGACAAATTTGTCTTGCTACCGGTGATCAGCGCCGTTGCCAACGCACCACGATCCCCGGGCAGCACGGCAGCAAAGCGGCTGCTGATGGCGTGGCGCATTTGGATAAGCGCCACCGCGCTGCCGGGTGCAGACTGGTTAGTCTTACGCACCCGGGCAGCCTTGCCGCTGAGAAATTCGCCGTCGCTGAACTTGCCCCAGGCGGCGTAACCGTTCTCACCGGTGGAGGCGAAAGTCACCTTGCCGGTATAGATACCGTCCGGCACATCGCCAAGATCCGCATGGGCAGAAAAGGTGCTGCGGATATTCTGGGGCACACCAGGCAAATCAATAGCCGTGGTCTTGACCGTATAATAGTTTTTCTCCGCACCCCGGCGCACATCGGTCACATAGAACTGCACCTGCGCCGTTTGGCCGACTAACTTTTGCTGTGGCAGATAGGCAGCGTGAACACCCACAATAAAGGTCACACAAGCCACCACCGCTCCAACCAGGCACAGCCACACGCTCACCCCTTGGCGCAATCGCGGTACGGAAAGCACCAAACAGAGCGCTGCCAACACCACACCCAACGCAATGTACGCAAAGGTGACGGAAAAGAAGTTTAAGATCAGCAGCATTACCGCCGCCGAAAATCCCAAATGGGCAAATACGCGTTTCATTTCTTTTTATGCATCGGCTCCAAGACAAAGGCATAGCTGCACTTCTCCCCTGCCGTTACCCGGTATGGGGCACGCACTGCGCCTTGGCCCGGCAGGTCGCCGCCAACGCCGCACTGGGCGCCGTCAATATTCAATGTGGTCAAGGACGGATCATAGGGAATCTCATGGATATGCGCAGCCTTGTCCAGCCCCATAGTGGTGTAGTGATAAGCGCTAAAGGCAAAGGGTGTTTCATAGTACGCCTGCACCCGGAAGCCCTCGCCGTGACTGTCACACACATACAGGTCGTAAGTATCCGTGCGGTTGCTGCTCTCCTGGGGACGCATATAACGGTGCTCCAGCGCCGTCACCGTAGATTGATAACGACCCAGCGCAGCCCCGGTCTTTCGATCCCGATAGCTGGGGTGCGGCCCTCTGCCGTACCAATTTACATACTCGTAGCTGCCCGGCAAGGTCATCTGGAAGCCGAAGCGCAGCATATCCTGCTTGGGCACGGCACTGTGGTACACATACAGCCGCCCATTGGGATATATTTTATATGTGATCAAGTCCTCTCGCAAGCGTGGCGTGGACATGGCAATGTGCACCTCCACCGTATTGTCTGCCCCGGCCTGCACCACGGTACGCAGCGCGTGGGTGCAGCGCTGGGCACGGCGCCAGCCGTACAGAGGGTGGAACTTGATCAGCGGCGGCACAAAGTTGAGAAAATCAATATCATTATCTGTCAGCGCCCGGAAATAAGCAGGTTCCAAGGGCGCTACCAGTCGCTGGCTGCCGTCGATCACCCAGCTGACCACTCGCCCGTTTTGAATGGTCAGGTCAAAGTCGGCGCCCTGCACCTCTACCCGGTTACCCCGGTGGTCGTAGTGCAAATCGCCGCCGTCTTTCTCCGCCACAGGCTGAGGCATAGGCCGCAGCACAAATTGGTCCCAAGCAAAGGTAAAGCCCGCTGCCAGTCCCGGCAATTCCCGGGTGGTGGCAAAGGACACCGTCAGCACCGCCATACCGTCCCCGGTAACCTGATCCATAGTGTAAGGCAAAGACACCGTCACTTCCGACAAAGGCGGGCAATCGATCGGCTCCAGCTTGCCGTGCATCAGCAGCCGGCCGCCCACTTCGATCTGCCAGCGGCACTCCAGCGCATTTATATTGGTAAAGAGCATTTTGTTCTTTACGGTAAAGGAGCCGCTGTCCGGGTTCACAGCCAAGGTCTGCACCGGGGCATATACCTTTTGCACCTCGTAATACTGAGGATGCACCGTGCGGTCCGCACCGATAATCCCGTTGGCGCAAAAATAGGTATTGGACCCGGTAATGGCCGTGGTGTTTGGCAGCGAATACCAGTGCCGCGGCTCTTCCTTTTCAAAATCCGTGCCGTAAAGCCACAAGTCCGTGCCGTCCTGCGCCTTGCGGTGCAACGCCTGGTCCACAAAGTCCCAGATAAAGCCGCCGCACATATTGTCATACTTTTCAAAATCCGCCATATAGTCGGCAAAGTTGCCCAGGGAATTCTCCATAGAATGGGCATACTCGCACAGCAGCACCGGCTTGCCTTCATACATCTCGGCAGTAATGGGCTTGCTGTCCGCTGCCAGCTGATTGGCGATATTGTCATAGAGGGAAATGGTAATGGGCTCTTTTTTGCCCAACTTTTCCATCACATCGGCGGTGGGATACATACGGGAGATCACATCGCTTTTGGTTAGGTCAAAATCTCCCTCGTAGTGGAACTGGCGCGTGTCGTCCAGTGTCAGTGCCGCCTGCTTCATTGCAGTAAAGGCGGTACCGTCCCCGGCCTCATTGCCCAGACTCCACATAAACACACATGGATGATTCCGGTCCCGCAGTACCATACGCTCCATACGATCCACGCAGGCTGCCGTCCACACCGGGCTGTCCCCCGGTACGCCCTTGCGGCGCACGCCGTGGCTCTCCACCTCGCACTCGTCCATTACGTAAAAGCCGTAGCGATTGCAGTAGTCATAAAACCGGGGATCATCCGGGTAATGGGAGGTGCGCACCGCGTTAATGTTGGCCTGTTTCATCAGGTCCATATCCTGCCGATACCGTTCCTCCGGCACAGCCCAGCCATTGTCCGGGTCAAAGTCGTGGCGATTCACCCCGCGTACAAATAGGGGCATACCGTTAAAATAAATTTTTTCGCCCCGAATTTCCACTTTATTAAAGCCCACGGTGTAGCGCTTAGCGCAAAGCACCTGTGCCCCGCACAGCAGCTTCATCACCAGCGTATAGGTGTTTGGCTGCTCTGCGGACCACAACAGCGGTGCCTTAGCCGCAGCTTCCAACTGCAAGGTCTGACGGGGCCGGTCTCCCTTGCAGGCAGCACTGCCCAGATCATAGACCTTTTGGTCGTCCCGATACAAAGCGGCACGCAGGGTCAAGTCTTCTTTTGTGGGGGCGTACAAGTGCAAATAACCGTCCAGGCGCACCGTCCAGTCCCGAAAATCCGCGTCCGGCTCCGTACGGAAATAAAAATCCCGCAGGCAAGCCTTTGGCTCAGCGAACAAATACACCTCTCGGTAAATGCCGCACAGCCACCACATATCTTGATCTTCCAGATAGCTGCCGTCACTGTACCGGTACACCTTGGCGCACAACAGATTTTCGCCATTCAAAAGATACCGGGTCACATCAAATTCGTGGGGTGTCATAGAGCCCTGGGAATAGCCTACGAATTGGCCGTTCACATACACCTCCAGCGCCGCCTTGGCTGCACCAAAGTGCAAGAATACCTGACGCCCCTTCCACTCCGGATCAATGGTAAAGGTGCGGCGATAGTAGCCCACCTCCTGCATAGCAGGGTCAATTTTTGGAATCTTGCCCTTGCTGCGGCTGAGCGCTCTGGGAAATGTGCTGGCATAATAGTAAGGCACGGAATAACCCTGGGTCTGCCACACGGAGGGCACGGGAATTTCCCGCCAGGTGCCATCATCGTAATCCGGTGCCTCAAAGCCCTCCAATTCGTTTTTAACGCCTCGGCACCAACTGAACTTCCAAAGCCCGTTCAGGCTCCGTTTGTATGGGCTGTTCTCCCCTGTCAGCGCCTGCGCCGCCGTATCATACGGCATGGCGATGGCGTGGCCGTCTTCTTTATTCACTGCGATCACACTGGGATCGGCATATCTTGGTTTTTGCATAGGTCTGCCCCCGATTCATACTATATAGATAATAATAAAGGAACGCCCGCCGCTTGTCAACATGGCAAAATGCAGAAAACCGCCGGAGTGGGTGGACAAGCGGGCAGAATGTTGGTATAATAAAAAGCAGAAATATAAAGGAGTCTGTTATGATCGAGCGTGTAACAAAAGAGAATTTAGACCAATATGAAGCGTTTATCAAAAAGCACCCCAAGGGCCTGTTCCAGCACTCCTCCAAGTGGGCTAAGGTCAAGTCCGCCTGGAAGTGGGAAGCCGTGATGTTGAGGGACGAGGACGGCAACATTAAGGGCAGCGCCGATGTGCTGATTCGTACCGTGCCGGTGATCAAAGCCTCCCTGCTTTACTGCTGCCGCGGCTTTGTGGCGGACGAAGATGATTTTGCCACCTTTGACGCGCTCTTTGCCGCACTTTTGGATATTGCAAAGGAATACCACGGCTACTGTATTAAAATCGACCCGGAGATCACCGTGGAGAACAAGGCCTACAAGCAGCATTTGCTGAACAAGGGCTTTGTAGAACTGAACCCGGGGTGTATGGATTTTGAGAATGTGCAGCCCCGGTTTGTTTACTGCTTTGACTACAACGGCCTCAACGAGCAGGAGCTGATGCTCACCTTTAAGCCGGATTACAGAAACCGAATCCGCAAAGCGCCAAAGAAAGGCGTGGAAGTAAAAGTGATGGGCACCGAGGCGCTGGACGACTTTGTACGCATTATGCGGGAGACCGGGGAGCGGGACAACTTCTCCACCCGACCGAAAAGCTATTTTGAGCAAATTATGAACTGCATGGGCGAGGACTGCCGCCTGTATATGGCCTACTATGAGGGCAAAGCCATTGCCGGCACCTTGGCGATTAAGTGGGGGCAGAATGTGATGAAATACCAGTACGGCGCCTCCTCCAACGCCCACCGCAATGTGTACCCCAACTATGCCCTGCAATGGGCCATGATGCAGTGGGGTATGGAATGCGGCTGTAAGGTCTATGACTTTGGCGGCATCAGCGGCGACTGCCAAAACCCGGACAACCCCCACTATGGTCTGTGGCGGTTTAAGCACGGCTTTGGCGGGTATATGAAAGAATTTATCGGCGAATTTGACTATGTGATCAACAAGCCGGTGTACCACCTGTATAACTTGGCAACAAAGGTATTGGAAAAAGTAAGAAAATGAGCAGATATGTAATTGATAAAACCGCATTGATCGAGAATGTGCATTACCTGCAAAAGAAAGCGGGCGTGCCTATTATCGGCGTCGTTAAGGGCAACGGCTACGGCTTTGGCCTAACGGAACTGGCGCTGATCCTGGAGCACTGCGGCATCACCACTTTGGCAGTAACGGAAGTGACGGACATTGCCCCCCTGCGGGCGGTGCTGCAACCGAACACGGATATTTTAGTGATGCGCTCCACCTGCGTGGACAGCGAGGCGCGCCATATTGCGGACACCGGCTGTATTGCCACCATCGGCAGTACCCGGGCAGCACAGGTGATGCAAGCGGCGGCTGCCGATTTGGGTGTCAAGGTTCCATGCCATTTGAAGATCGACACCGGCATGGGTCGCTACGGCTTTTTGCCTGCGCAGGTAGCGGAGGCCATTGCCTGCTACGACCTGCCTAATTTGGAATTCACCGGCGCATACACCCATTTTAGCAGTGCCTTTCACGACAAGGCCAAAACCATTGCCCAGCTGGAAGTGTTCAAGGACACGTTGGCGCAGATTGAAAAGGCCGGCAAGACCATAGGTACCCGCCATGCAGCCAACTCCCCCGCATTGTTGAACGTGGAGCATGTGGCGCTGGACGCGGTACGCATTGGCTCCGCCTTTACCGGACGGGTGATCACCCATAGCGAGACGCCTCTGCACCGCTTAGGTCGACTGGAGGCGGAAGTGGTGGACATGAAGGAAGTGCCCGCCGGTTACGCGGTGGGCTACAACGGCACCTTTGTTACCAAGCGCCCCACCACCATTGCCATTGTACCAATGGGGCATTATGACGGCTTTGGCCTGACCAAGGAGAAAGAGGACCACAACTTCCACAGTGTGCTCTCTGCCCTCAAGCAATTTCTCAAGAAAGCCCATTTGACCGTCACCATTAACGGCAAAGCCTACCCGGTGATCGGCGAGGTAGGGCTGTCCCACACGGCGGTGGATGTGACCGGCAGCACCGTACAGCCCGGCGATATTGCCACCTGCGACCTGTCACCCTTGCTGGTGAATCCTCGCGTACCCCGCGTTTATACGGAATAATTCAAAAAGCGACTTGTATCTTACAAATACAAGTCGCTTTTTACTTCTTAAACACGCTGCGCAGGCGCTTCTCGATCTTACGGGCATACAACAGTTCCGCCACACCCAGCAGCCGATCGTAAAGAAAGAACAGCAAATTCATCGCCAGCCAAAAGCCCACCAAAAACCACTTGTTACTGCTCACCGCGTCCATAGGAATGGCAAACACATACACCAGCAGCAGATTCACTGCCGCCAGTGCCGCATTAAACAGCAGGCACTCGGCAGCCAGCGCCACCGACCGAGGCCGCAGCCGCCCGATCCACTGGCGCACGATGGTATAATAGCCGAAAAAGAGCACATACATCAACATACACTCCTTGTCCGGCACCAAAAAGAAGCTGAGCAGCCCCGTAGACACATAGGTGATCCACGCTGTGCCGTAGCCGAAGGTGCGCACCAGCACCACCATCAGTACCCCGGTGAGCATGGGGCACACATAGGCCAGCACCGGCACCACACCGCCGAAAAACAGCAGCAGCACGCTCAGCGCCGTACAAATACCGCTCATGGCGACCTTAGCCGCAGGGCGCATACGCCCCACCTCCCTTTCCGTTTGTATTCATTATAATCCATTTGGCTAAATCTGTAAAGATTATGAATAAGTGGTAAACATTTGGCGACTTACAGCCGTAACCCTTGCCTTTTATGCATAAAAAGACTATAATGTAGAAGATATTACGGTGCAGAGCACCAAAAGGAGCGTGTTCCCTTTGAAAAAGAGTATTGCATTGATCATGGCGCTGAGCGTACTGGTCTGCGGCGTCTTTGCTGCCTGCTCTTCCAAAAAGACAGACGGACAGAACGCTGCCGCCGACACCACCCAAGCCGGTTTGGCCAATGCAGACACCGAGTTTGGCACAGAGATCAATAAAGACGGCAAAGAAGTAGATGTGGTCTATGAAAAGGACAAAAAGGGCAAAAACCACGCCTACGAAATCAACAAAAACGGCGAAAAGGTAACCAATAGCAACGGCGACTATGTAGAAGTGCCGATTGAAGACGATAACAATAATAACGGTAACAACAACAATGGTAAGGAAAACGGAAACGGCGGCAATAACAACGGCGGCAACGGCAACGAAAATTTGAAGCCAAATCCCGTAACGCCGCAGGAGCCGGACAATAAAGGCGAGACCACCGGTAAAGAGCTGACCACCATTGAGGCGTCCAAGGATAAAGTGCCCTCCACCAATGCCAGCGGCAAGAAGGTGATTTTTTCCCAACAGGATCTGGAGCGCATCGCAGCGATGCTGGAGGTGCCCGGTCTGTACAAGTTCAGCTATGAGAACAAGGACGGCGTCAGCGCCGAAATGGCTACCCATGTTGCCGTTTGGATGGCTGCCCGTGAGGATATTAAAGGCACCAGTTTTCCCTCCGGCACCATTGTGCTGGACCTGTTCAAATACTACGGCCAGACGGTGGTCAACTTTAAGAGCAACTGCAACGCAGCGGCAAAAAAAGAGAACATCTACGACATTATCAATTACAGCAATAAGGACAGCGTGTTCACCATCACCAAAGGCGAGGCTAAGCAGCAGTCCGTAAAGATCAACCGGGTAGAGTCCCTGGGCAACAACAACTACTACAAGGTCACCGGCTCCGTCAGCGGCGCAAAGAGCTGCAAAAAGGTGGTCGCCGTGGTGCAAAAGAATCGCCTGGATACGGAACTGGGCTTCTCTGTTAAGGCACTGAAGTGGTCCTAAATCCAAAAATAAATACAAAATAAGAAAGCGCACAGGCGATTGCC
>OHAJ01000242.1_pt1 | contig 38627 bp, 36 predicted proteins | sample 1577101 | NCBI WGS metagenome assembly OHAJ01 (sample SAMEA3541531, study PRJEB24748) | human gut metagenome | biome: human gut; feature: human-associated habitat; material: faeces | place: China | collected 2012
GGCTTGATGAACACGGGATAGGAGAATGCCTTTTCCACGCCGTCCAGCACGTGCCTTTGAGATCGTATGTCGTCTCGATCCGGTAATCGGCATTCTGGGATATTTTCTTGACAGCGGCTCCGGTAAGTATCTTTACGCCTCTTTTTGAAAGAGACTGTTTCAACCGCTTGGATATATCGGAATCGAATGTCGGAGCGATATTCTTCATAAACTCGATGACAGTCACTTCCGAACCGAACGCGTTGAAGACAGACGCGAACTCAAGACCTATGACTCCGCCTCCGACTATGACAAGACTCGCCGGTATGTATTCAAGATTGAGAATACCTGTAGAGTCAAGAACCCACTCGGCGTCCGCACCGGGAATCGGAAGAGCCTTTGATTCGGAACCGGTCGCTATAATTATATTGTCAGCGGAATATTCTTCCGTATCTACCGTCACAGTGACAGAATCCTTGAATCGGGCATGACCTTCCACAACCGTCACGCCGGCTTTCTTCAAGAGACCGGCAATTCCTTCGCGAAGCTGGTCTACGACGCGGGTCCGGCGTTCGATGACGCGGTTGAAATCAATTTCATATTTCACTTCCTTCACGCCGAATTCTTCGGAATTACGGCACAAAGAAACTACAGCCGCGTCCTTGACCATGCATTTCGTAGGAATACAGCCTGCATTCAGACAAGTACCTCCGAGACGGCCACCGTTGACAAGAACGACCTTCTTGCCGCGTTCCGCGGCAAGAAGAGCAGTCTCATAGCCGCCGGGACCGGCGCCTATGATTATAAGGTCAGTTTTCATTTCGCGGAAGCTTTAAGTGCCCGATAACTCAGCACCGGATTCTTGGCTGCACCGGTCTCGTCAGGATGCGAGATCTCTGTGGTCACAGGAGCGGCTTTCACCATATCGGGATTCTCGGCCGCCTCTTTTGCCACCTGACGCATAACCTCGATAAACTCATCGAGAGTCTCAAGACTTTCCGTCTCGGTGGGCTCGATCATCATCGACTCGTGGAAGAGCAGCGGAAAATAGATCGTCGGTGCATGGAAACCGAAATCAAGAAGACGTTTGGCCACGTTGAGAGTGGTGACACCCGTAGACTTGTCGGCGAGACCGTCGAATACAAATTCATGCTTGCAGACACCATCGATAGGAAGCTTATAAAGATCCTTGAGTGACTCCTTGATGTAGTTGGCATTGAGCGTGGCCATAGGGCCCACATTGCGGATATTGTCGCGTCCCAATGAGAGAATGTAGGCATAAGCCTTCATCATCACACCGAAATTGCCGAAGAATGTAGAGACATTTCCCAAGCTTCTTTCATCCGCATCGACATAGAAACGGCCTTCGGAATTCTTGCGGATACGGGGATTCGGAAGAAGATCCACCAGATGTGCCGCCACACCTACAGGACCCGAACCGGGACCACCGCCACCGTGGGGAGTAGAGAATGTCTTGTGCAGGTTGATATGCATGATATCGAAGCCCATGTCGCCGGGACGCACCTTGCCGAGAAGAGGATTGAGGTTCGCGCCGTCATAATAAAGCAGACCTCCCGCTTTGTGGACAAGATCGGCGATCTCAAGAATCTCAGTCTCGAACATTCCGACCGTATTGGGGTTGGTCATCATTATTCCGGCTACGGTATCATCAAGAAGAGGTTTGAGATCCTCGACATCGATGGAGCCGTTAGGTTTCGATTTAACCTCGACAACCTCAAGACCGGCAACCATGGCGGAGGCGGGATTTGTTCCGTGGGCAGTGTCGGGCACAATGACCTTGGTGCGTTTTGTATCGCCACGCGAGATATGATACTGACGCATCACCATAAGGCCCGTGAGCTCTCCGTGGGCACCCGCATAAGGATTGAGCGTGAATTCGGCAAGGCCGGATATGCTGGCGAGAGCCTGCTGGAGATTATAGTAAAGTTCGAGAGCACCCTGCGCGGTCTCGACATCCTGAAGCGGATGCAGCGACGCGAACTCCGGCATGGCGGCGATCTCCTCGTTGATCTTAGGATTGTACTTCATCGTACAGCTTCCAAGAGGATAGAAGCCGGTGTCGACACCGAAATTCTTATTCGAAAGATTCGTGTAATGTCTTACAACCTCGAGTTCGCTGACTTCCGGCAGCTCAGGGGTCTCCTTGCGCAGAAGATCCGCAGGAATAGCCGACAGACCGTCAACATTATACTTGTCTGCGGGTAGCTGGTAACCTTTGCGGCCCGGACGTGAAAGTTCAAATATCAGTTTATCGTATTTTTTCATTTCTCAGTCCTCCAGCATTAAGGTTACAAGATTATCGATCTCCTCTTTTGTCCGTTTTTCGGTAACGGCAAACGACACAAGGCCATTGCCGAGGTCTATGCCGCCCATGATTCCATTGTCGGCCAGACGTCGGTTGATCTTTTTCATATCAAGCGAAGTGCGCACGGTAAACTCCTTGAGGAAGGGCTTGTCAAAAGCAGGCTCGAATTTTCCGGTCTCAATCAGACGACCGTAAAGATAATGCGCGCCATCGGCCGAAAGGCGGTTTACCTCACGCAGGCCGGATTCTCCCATCAGGGCAAGGTAGATTGTGGCATAGAGAGCCATCAGACTCTGGTTGGAGCAGATATTGCTGGTGGCTTTCTCGCGGCGTATATGCTGTTCGCGTGCCTGCAGTGTAAGAACATAACAACGCTTGCCTGAAGCATCGGCAGTCACGCCGACCACACGTCCCGGCATCTTACGGAGCTGTGCTTTGGAACATGACATGAAACCGAGATAAGGACCTCCAAACTGCAGAGGCATACCGAGAGTCTGGCCATCGCCGCATGCTATGTCGGCACCCCATTCGGCAGGTGAGCGAAGCACGGCAAGAGCGGACGGATCCGCATTTATGGTCAGCAGAGCCTTTTCGGCATGAACAGCTTCCGCCACACCTGTGAAATCCTCTACAATACCATATTTGTTGGGCTGAGGCAGAATCACTCCGGCCACGTCGCCGGCTTTGACCATCTCGCGCATGGCGTCAAGATCAGTCACACCGTCGCGCTCGGGAATCATGCGCATCTCCACGCCGTGGAATTTCATATATGTACGCACAACCTCGGTGACACGGGGTGCGAGAGTCTCCGACACCAGCACACAGTTGCGCTTGCGTGCGGAAGCAACCATCATAAAAGCGGCCTCGGCCGTGGCAGTGGCACCGTCATACATAGAGGCATTCGTCGCCTCAAGTCCGGTGAGCTCACTGATCATGGACTGGTATTCGAAGATATACTGGAGAGTACCCTGTGAGATCTCGGGCTGATAGGGAGTATAAGCCGTATAGAACTCGGAACGTTCCAACAGATGAGGTATCACCGACGGTGCATAATGGTCATATGCTCCCTGACCGCCGAATACGGTCAAAGAGCGGTTTTTAGCACCAAGAGCCTTGAACCACTCGCGCAGTTCAAGTTCGGACATACTTTCCGGAAGAGCGTACTCCTCCTTGAAAATCACTTCCTGAGGCACATCGGCATAGAGATCATCAACGCTCTTGACGCCGATTCTCTCCAGCATACGCGCTATATCCTCCGGAGTGTGCGGAATATAACGATTACTCATTTTCGCAAAGTTCTGTATAAGCGGCTGCGTCAAGAAGTGCGTCAACCTCAGCCGGGTCAGATATCTTAACCTTGATGATCCATGTCTCGAAAGCGTCGGCGTTTACCTTTTCAGGGGCATCCTCAAGCTCTTCGTTGATTTCCACAACCTCGCCTGAAACGGGACAGATAAGGTCGGAAGCAGCCTTCACAGACTCGACAGCGCCGAATACGTCGCCTGCCGACATCTCGTCGCCTACCTCGGGCATATCGACATAAACGATGTCGCCCAATGCATGCTGAGCATAATCTGAAATACCGATTGTAGCGATGTCGCCATCAATTTTTACCCACTCGTGAGATTCCGCATAACGGCGGTCGTCCATTACTTTTGCCATAATTGTATGTTGTTGTTTATTATTTTCGGATTATGTTTTATTTTTTGTAACTCTTGTCGTAAAAACGTTTTTTGACCACTTTTGCCGGGAAAGTCTTCTTGCGTATACGCACCTCGACTTCCGTGCCGAGTTTGTCATAAGGCTTGTCGATCATAGCCATCGCCACGCTTTTGCCGGTGGATATGGAGCGATAGCCCGTAGTGATCTCCCCTATTTTCTCCCCGTTGACTTCAACGGGATAGCCATGGCGCGGGATCGCGTTGCCTTCAAGCTCCAGACCGACAATGCGACGTTTCACGCCTGCGGCCTTCTGTGCCGCAAGAGCCTCTTTGCCGATAAATTCCGGCTTGTCAAGCTTGACAAACATGCTGAGGCTCGCCTCGATCGGGGATATCTCTTCCGTGAGCTCATCACCGTAAAGAGGAAGTCCGACTTCGAAACGAAGAGTGTCGCGGCATCCGAGTCCACAGGGCTGCACGCCGGCCTCCATAAGTTTGTCCCACACACGACGCGTGAAATCATGGCTTCCGTACACCTCGAAACCATCTTCACCCGTATAACCCGTACGGCTGACGATAACGTCCTCACCGTCGATATGGAATGTCTTGAAATTGTAGAATTTGATATCCTCGACAGGAATTCCGAGAACCTTCACCATTGTCTCCTCGGCTTTCGGACCCTGAACGGCGACTTCACCGTAATAAAGGCTCTCGTCAGCTATCTCGACATCAAAATTCTCGGCATTCTGCATTATCCATGCGACGTCCTTATCAATATTCGAAGCATTGATCACAAGGAAAAACTCATTGTCATTTACCTTGTAGACGAGAAGATCGTCTACCGTACCGCCATTCTCATAGCACATCATGCCATAGAAGATCTGGCCGTCGGGAGCACCCGTGACATCATTTACAAAAATATGGTTCACATATTTTTCCGCCTCCGGGCCCTTGACGCGTACCTCACCCATATGGCTGACATCAAATACACCGACCTCGTTACGGACAGCATTATGTTCCTCTGTGATTCCTTTGTACTGAATGGGCATGTCATAGCCCGCGAAGGGCGACATCAACGCGCCCAGATCGACATGACGGTCATGAAGACACGTGGTCTTGATCTCTTCTTCCATGTTCTCAATATATTAGATAAAGGGTTTATACTGCTTTGAGTAACCGCCGCATGACGCGAAGGAAACTTTTCCCAAAGTTAACATTTGGTTGACAGCAAACCAAATTTTTTCAGAAAAAAATTAAAAAAGTCTTGCGGAAAACCGCAAGACTTAAATAAGATTTCACAGACAGAGACGGATTATCTCAACATCACTTTCGATGCTTTGCAACCTCTATAGATCGGAATATGCTACAGAAAATGTATCGCCGCCTTTCGGATCGCCGGAGGCAAGACCTTTGTTAAGCCAACGCACACGCCATTCGGACCGTCCATGATTGAATGATTCCGGCATCTCCCGTCCATAAGCCTTCTTCTGAAGATAATCATCCCCTATTTTTGAGGCGACGTCAAGTGCCTCCTCCACATCGCCCGGCTCTATCGAATTGAACATGGCATTGTCTGTATGTCCCCATACACCCGCCAGATAATCGGCCTGCAATTCGATGCGTACACTCTCCCGGTTGGCTTCGGTCTCCGACATCCGGGCCATTTTCTGATGTGCCTGAGGAAGTATGCCGAGCAGATTCTGAACATGATGTCCGACTTCGTGGGCTATTACATAGGCGTAGGCAAAATCTCCCCCGCCACCTATATCGGTCTCCATATCCTTAAGAAAGTCAAGGTCTATATACACAGTCTTGTCGGCAGAACAATAGAAAGGGCCGACCTGTGCGGTGGCATTTCCGCAACCGGACCGGACCGAACCATGAAACAGTACCATCTTCGGAGGTTCATATTCTCCCCAGCCTTCTTCTCGGAAAATTTTTGTCCATACATCCTCGGTACCGGCGAGCACTACCGATACAAAATCCGCAAGCTGCTTGTCTTCCGCAGTCTCCACATATTGGCTTGTCGCCGGGTGCTGAGACTGATTGCTCATGACATTGCGTGCCACATCGCCCAGATCGCCACCCGAGATGAGAGTTATGATTCCGATTACAATAGCACCGAGAATACCGCCTCCGATCCCGACGGCCTTACCCGATACCCCACGTCTGTCTTCTATATTGCCGCTTCGGCGACGTCCGTCAATTCGCATAAAATAAATTTTAATATTTTTCTTTTAAACGCGGAGACACGGAGTTTTGGTTTTAAGAAACCCTTTAAATACAAATATGAATTACAAGCTGAAGTTTTCCCTGTTCTGTTATTTAGTATGCCACCCCAAATTAACTTTTATTTTGAAACATCCTCTTAATATCATGATTTCTTTGTATCTTTGTCTTCCGACAGGTTTTGAAGTGATTTAAACTTCTTTATCTTCGTTTTGAGAGCACGGTTTATGAAGGTGAAAATATTCAAAAATTTAATAGGCGCCGGTATAGCGGCCACCATTATGACGGCATGTGTGGATCAGCCGGATTACGGAAAACATCCTTATGACGTATATGCCAATTTCGACGCACTTGCCGATATTGTCGGTTCGCGTTATTGTTTCTTTGAGGAGAAAGATATAGACTGGGATAACCTGTGCCGTGAATATCGCGCGAAGATAACACCGGAGACCTCCCAGATCGATCTTTTTTTCATAATGGCCGATCTGCTCGACAATCTGAAAGACGGTCACGTCAATCTCGTCTCCGAATTCAATACGAGTTATTATAAAAAATGGTGGACCGATTATCCTCAGGATTTCGATATGCGCACTCTTGAGGAGTATTATCTGAATTTCGGAGGTCTGCAGACCTCAGGCATGCGTTACGCCATAATGATGCCCGACTCTATAGGATACATATATTATCCATCTTTCTCCACTCCCATAGGCGAGACCAATCTCGATTATGTCCTCGCCATCCTTCATAAGACCCGGGGATTGATCATAGACATACGCGACAACGGCGGAGGCCTTCTTACAAATGTACCCACACTCGTATCGCGGTTCATAGACAGACCTGTCACCGGAGGATATATACGGCATAAGACAGGCCCCGGACACAATGATTTCTCCGAACCTTTCAGATTTACCTATAAACCCTGTAGTGAAAAAAGGATAAATTACACCGGCCCAGTAGCAGTACTTACCAACCGGAGCTGTTTTTCAGCCGCCAACGACTTCGTGGCAGTGATGAAAACGTTGCCGCAAGTCGAGATCATAGGTGCCCGCACAGGAGGTGGTGGCGGACTTCCGTTCAGTTCAGAACTTCCCAACGGCTGGTCAATCCGCTTCTCAGCCTCCCCTATCAATGATCCCTATGACCGTCCGACCGAAGACGGCATCGATCCTACCGAAGGATGCGAGATACACTGCGATCCAACAGAACTTGCCGAGGGAACTGACGCAATACTCAATTTCGCATTGAAACGGATGAGTATGAAAAAGGGAAATTCAACCGTGGCGAAACAATAATCTCAATTTTGAATTGAGTCTGGCAGCCAGCAAGCCGGCTCTCGCCCCTATTGCCCCCGCAACGGGAGTAAAGAGAAAAGAGAGTCCCCAGAAGGAAACAAACAGCGAGACCATCATCGCCAGCACAAGCAGAATCGCGACCGCATGAGCATGCGAATGTATTATGCCGAGGTAGGCGTTGTCCATCCACTTGTAGAGAAAAGTATGTCCGAACAAGCCGTCCTGAAGCATATAGCAACCGAACGCGGCAGCCGACAACGAATTCACAGCTATACTGCGGAATCTCAATCTTGTGAAATATAAAAACAGAGATACGGCGGCAGCAGCTACCAACGGAGAATTATAGTCCATCCATTCCCAGTCTTCAGTAAGGCATAACACCACTGAACTGCACATGGAAAATAAAATAAAACCTGCCAGATACCATTTGCGGCCGATATCGGCAAGCCTTGACTCATTTCTACGGAGACAGGCAGCCACGCAATACATCCATATTCCCTGCGTCAATGTATATCCTCCCCCATTGACATAATTATTTCCGAAGGAGCCGCCATACATGTTAAACAAAGAGAACAGCACGACGAAACTTATAAGCTGCCTATTGCCCATTGCTCGCAAACCGGCATTAAGCAACGGCGCCAATATCATCATAGCCATATAGACCATGATAAACCAATACCGGCTGCGGCTTACAGGAAAAAACAAAGCATCCGTGATCTGCTCTCTTGAAACATAAACGCCCGCAATTTCCAAGGCAAGCATGTTTAGCGAAATAAAACAAAAGACAACGACAACAAGTCTCACAAGAGAACGCAGCGAAAAGCGTATGCCAAACCAACCCGAGATCAGGAAGAACAAGTTGACTCCACAGATAAACAAAGGTGCGATGGCAAAATGGAAAGGCGTCATTCTGAGTGTAGAGGAAAACCCATGAAAGAAAAAATGCCCTATCAGAATCATTGACATCGCCACAATACGCAATGCCTCCATATTTGACTCCCTTGATCTTGCAGATGCCGGTATGAGACCGGATGTCATTCCGCTGTAAATTTTAGAAACGGATATTTCCATATAATGAAGTGACCGAAGAAAGCCTTACACTTCCTCCGGTCAACAATATTGCCAAACTTACTTATTTTTCGGTATTATCTCCGGCAGTCTCTTCGGCTTCTTCGTCAGAGGCTTCTTCTGCAAATTTATCAAATCCGTTTGCAATTAGAATATTATACCATGTAAAGAGTTTCTTTATGTCGCCGTCATGAACTCTGTCGCGGTCAAAGTCCTCCACGATACCGGCAAACTCTTCTTTCAGCGCTCCGCTTTTTGCGGCAAGAGCCTTGACATCTATCTCCTTTCCCTCCTTTGCGGCATATACTTTGTCAAGGATCTCGCCGAGGGGAGTGTCTCCTGATTCGGTGTACATGGCTATATCTCCAAGAGAAACGACTTTCTCACGGGCATGTGCCGGAAAACGACGTCCCGTACCAAGTTCTTCAACAATAATTGCTCCTCTCGACTGAGAAAGAAGACGGAAAAGACCGGCCTTGCCGGTGATGGATATTATTTCTCTAAGCATTTTTATATTTTATTTAACAAATTATCAATCTGAGGGAGCAAAGGCGTCAGTCCGTCATTGAAGACCACATCGACAGCCGAGCCCCGGAAACCGGCCAGTTCTTCTCTCTGTGCGTCGATTCTGGCTTTTACCGACCGCTCGTCCGTATTGTCACGCATGCATGCCCTTGACAACCGTATATCCTCGGATGCCTCTACAATCCAGACCGCATCACACAACTCCGACAAACCACTGGTGCGCAAAATCGCGGACTCCACAAAAAACAACGGTCCGGACGCATCAGCAAGTCGGCGGACAATATCATCACGCACCATGGAATGTACGAGTGAATTAAGCCACAACCGATGGTCATCGTCTCCGAATACATATCGCGCGATCTCCTTCCGGTCAAGCCTCCCTTCGCCATCCACGCACGCGCTCCCGAATCTACCGACGAGCGCCGATTTGAGATCATCGGACGCATCCATGATCATTCGTGCCTCGAAATCGCAGTCATAGACAGCATAACCGCGACAACGCAATATGCGTGACACCACGCTCTTGCCCGCTCCTATCCCGCCTGTGATTCCTATGACACGCATAATACCGTCAATGCCTTACAAGAGTATATTCTACAGAATCCGTCTTAAGTTCGACATTGACCAACGCAGCCGCATGATCGCTGACATGAACCGATATACGCGATCCGCGGGTCAGACGCGTCTCGTTGTAATCAGCCACAACCCGCATAGGAAAATATTCGTCATTGAAATGACTCATCGGAACGTAAAACGACACCGGCACTTTGTTGGGAAACAACAACAGGCTCTGGCCCTGCGGCAGATTCTCCACCTCGACATTCACATAAGCCTCTTTATGGACAAGAGGCTCTACGGGCACGCGGACCTGAATCTGAGAGGGAACAATCTTTACCTGAGGGATCGGCACGAGTCTCACATCGAACACGGATGTCTGTGACAATCCGTCGCGGACGAGTTTCTGAGTTCTGACAACGTGTACTGTATCTATCTCATCCTTGTAAGAATACACACGCACCTGGCGCGTAAGCGGAGCAGGAGCACCCGGTATGATATATCCCGATTCAGCCGACACTTCCGCCTGAACTATCACGGGCACCCTTTTGCCGGGAGAAAGCGTGTAATAAAGCCGTAAAGAATCTATCGAGACAGAAGTTATAGTCGCCGCGCCTCCGAGATCGGACTTCAATTCCGAATTGAGATCGGTAGAGGAAAGACGGAATATTCCTTCACGGGCATAATCACGGAAATTTATATCTACCGTAGGATTTTTTATGACTCCGCTACGCAGTATGTTCGTTCCCTTGTCGCGCACCGTGACATGAATATCGACAGGAGGATCCGTAATAAATGTGACAGAATCCGGTACATTCTGAATGTTCAGTCTCACCCGGAACGTTTCGGTAATATTGTCATTGAGCGCTATAATAAACCAGAAGACAGCGGCTATAGCGACAAAAATAAGGAACATCAAGGCATTGTGAAACTGCGAAGATGTCTTTATTCTTCGCCAGTCACTCCTGATGTCCTCTATTTTCTTTCCGACGTTTCCCACGGCGGCCTTTCAGGCGTATATTACTTTTTATTTTTTACGGGTTCCTCTACAACGGGATAAACGGAAGCCTTGTCAAGCTTGAGATCCACATTGGGGGCAACTTCGACAATGATAGTCGTATCCTTGATCTCACGGATACGTCCATGGATTCCTCCTGCCGTCACCACGCGATCGCCTTTCTGCATGGCCTCGCGCTGACGTTTGAGCTCCTTCTGCTTCTTCGACTGCGGACGTATCATCACGAAATAGAAAATTGCTATCATGGCCACAATCATGAGCATGCTCGAGAGGCCGCTCTGCTGTGACTGAAGTAAAATTGAACTGAGTGTATTCATCGTTTGGTGATTTATTATTCTTATGGGTTGATCCGCCCCCCGGGGCGTCTGTCTATTCAACGTATCTGAGGCCGCTTTATTTTTTAAGCAACTTACCCTCTTTCTGCAGGCGTGCCACGACGGCACCGAGAATGCCATGCACAAACGAGCCGCTGCGTGTCGAAGAATAAGACTTGGCCAGTTCTATGTATTCGTTGACACTGACTGAAAGAGGAATCTTCGGGAAATTCATGATCTCGGCGATAGCGGTCTCGAGTATGACCATATCCATAAACGCCAGACGTTCTATATCCCAGTTTCCTCCGGACACGGCATCGTCTATGTAACGCCGGTAAGTCTCTTTGTTTTTATAAAGATACTGGAGCAATTCGAATCCGAAACGCGCATCCTCGTCATCCTTGAACTTATCGAGCACGGCATCCGAGACTTCACCGTCCTCGATGCGGCGGAAACTTTTCAGCACGAAAGTCGCGATTGTCTCCAGGTCATCGTTCCAGAACACAGACTTGTCCTCGAGAGTTTCCAGAAAATCTGTATTGTCGAGTATGACTCGCTTGAACAAGTTTCGCCACAGCTCCGAATCATCATGTATCGTAACCTCCGGAAGAGCCATATAATCGGCATATATCTCCGAATCAAGTATGGCCTTGAGCAGATTGCGCAGCAACACCGGTTCATCCGCACTCCAGGCTATCTTGTTTTTTGCGACGAAAGAATCGATCGTCTCATTGTTGCGGAGAGCCTCGACAATTCTGTTCTCGACAAATCTGAGATTAGGATTTATATCTTCTTCGCTTTTTAAATATTTATGACGGTTCTCGTCAAGTATCCGGTCCTGAAGATCCGTAAGTTCCACGGGCAGGTAGAGCAATCTGAAATAAAGCTCACGTGCCTTGTCAAGGCTGAGAGCCAGGGCCCGCTCCACTTCCGCTATATTGTCTTGCGAGGCAAGGAAGTTCGTAAAGGTGCGGTTCATCATGTCGTGCATCCTCTCGACACCCTTGAGTGTATAATTCACACGTCTTGCCGTCACGGCAGCCACATCCGGATCGTTCATGACAATAAGATTGAAGATGTCACGCCACAGATGCTCTTCTCCCGATCCTACGTCATTGCCTGAATCCTTGAGGAACTTCTTGTATATTCCCGATTCCTTGACACGATCGGCCAGAGAATCGACAAGAGCCGCATACGGGAACGGCTCGTGACCATACTTGGCAAGCTGCGACTTTATAGTGTCATCGATCATCAGACGGGAGATAAACCGTGTGGCGGCAAGCGGAGAATCGCCGGGACGGCGTTCTACCCTATTGGCCAGTCTGATGAGCAACACAAGCATATCAAGATAAAGCGAATAAGCGAATCGCTTCTCTTTTGTCGGAGCCGTGGGATTGCTTTCGAGTGTGAATTGTTTTTCTACAAGTAAAAAAGAATACAGAATCTGTATTACCTTGATGCGTATCAATATGCGGTTTATCATAACTCTTTATGATCTTTCTTTTCTTCAGTTTTATCGCGCAAAGTTACACTATTCTTGCGACATGACCAAATCGAGTGGGCCATAACTTCGGATTTTATTTCCGACACCCTGTCATTTTCCGCGCTGTCTTACGACTTCGTACATCATGACTCCGGCCGCTACCGAGACATTCAGTGACTCTATATTGCCGAGCATGGGGATGGCGACAAGATCATCACACAATCGAAGTATCTCATTCGAAATGCCTACGTCCTCGCTTCCCATGACTATCGCCACGGGCACCGTATAGTCTATTTCCGTATAATTACGCGCCCCCTTCTCAGTAGCCGCCACCACACGTATGCCGCTTTCCTTAAGGAAGCGCACCGCTCCGACTATATCGCGTTCGCGACAGACCGGAATATAAAAAAGACCTCCCGCCGAAGTCTTGACAGCGTCGGGAGTCACCGAAACACTGTTACGCTCCGGAATAACAATGCCGTTTACTCCGGAACAGTCCGCAGTACGGCCGATGGCTCCGAAATTACGGGTATCCGTCAGACCGTCCAACACCAGCAGAAAGGGATTGGCCCCTTCCTCATAAAGCGACGGCAGCAGATTCTCAAGGCGATGATATATGACAGGCGACATCAGAGCTATCGCTCCCTGATGGTTCTTCATGGTGATACGGTTGAGTCTTTCGGCAGGCACACGCTGCGTCAGAATTCCATACTCCTTGATTTTAGACATCAGTTCCCGTGCGAGATCACCTCCCAGATCCTTACGGATCAACACCTTGTCTATACTTTTTCCTGATTCAATGGCCTCGATTACGGCCCTGATCCCAAATATATAATCTGTTTTTTCCATTTTTATCTTTTAAGCAATGCTCTGGCAGCGGAGAGTGCGGCCTCGGATACCTCACTTCCTGAAATCATGGCCGCCAGCTCACGTATACGGTCATCCACGGTCAGCTGACGCACATGAGTGACCGTCCGCGTATCGGCGTCAGTCTTGTAAACTTTAAAATGAGCGTCGCCCTTGGCGGCGACCTGTGGAAGATGCGTGATGACAACCACCTGCATACTCTCCGAAACATCATGCATCATATCGCCCATCTTATCGGCAATCTCGCCCGAAACGCCTGTGTCGACTTCATCGAAGATTATTGTAGGCAGATTTATGTGTCCCGCGAGAATAGACTTAAGGCTCAGCATCATCCGCGCTATCTCTCCTCCCGACGCTATCTCTCCTATAGGTTTTGGAGTACCGTTTTTATTGAACGAGCATAAAAACTCAATCTCATCCTGACCTGTCACGCACAACTTGCGTCCGCACACCTCCGCACGGAAATTAATGTTTGCAAGGCCAAGCGGACGTGCCGTGTCGCAGAGAAGACGTGAAAACGATTCCGCGCATTTTATGCGGCTTGAGGTCAGTTCGTCAGCCTTTATCTTCAGTTCACGGGCTATGCGCCGCATCTCCCGTTCAAGCTCGGGTATCTCATTATCTCCCACGGTCACTTCCGCGATCCTCTGCCGGATGTCATCATGCAGACCGACAAGCTCGTCGGCATCTTTCACACGGAAACGTCTGACAGTCTCGTAATACAGATTCATCCTCGCCGACAGTCTGGCAAGAGCGGCCGGATCCGTGTCGACAGAGGAATTATAGTCATCGACTGTCTCATATATGTCTTTAGCCTCAATCAGAAGCTCGCGAAGTCTTCCCGATATACCCTCGGGACTGTCATTGGGGACGGCACCGCCAAGCAAGGAGAAATCCACTTTATCGGCAAGAGAGACCGCCTCTCCGAGCACCGACTGCACACCCCTTTCGTTGTCTCCGAGCAAAGATCCAAGCAACGACAGGCGTTCTTTTATCTCATCCGCATCGGACATCATCTCAAAACGCCGTTCGATTTCTTTCAATTCCCCCGGTTTGGGGCCCAGCTTGTCAAGCTGTTCAAGCTGAAACCGCAAAAGCTCTATGTTCTCGGCCGACCGGGCAATCTCCGCACGTCGGGCGTTTATCCGGCGTCTGAGTTCGACATAGTCGTTGAAGAGGCTCTGATATTCCTGACGGACCTCATCGTTACCCGCCATCGAATCTATGATGCGCAGACGTTCCGCAGGATCATTGATCTTTGCGTTGGCATGCTGGGAATGTATGTCTATAAGTCTGGGGACTATGGCCGACAATGTCTGCAAGGTGACAGACGTGTCATTGACAAAAATCTTGGAACGGCCTGAAGATGTGAGCTCCCGGCGCACTGTAAGTTCCGAAACGCCAGACGAGTCCTCGATCCAGTCGATACCTTTCTCCTCCAGCAATCCCCGCAATTCCGGATCGACATCGGTAAACAACGCCTCGACCACCGACTTCGATCCGCCATCGGATATCACTTTCGTATCCGCACGCCCTCCCATGACAAGAGAAAGCGCTCCGAGCATTATTGATTTTCCGGCACCTGTCTCCCCTGTGATGATGGTGAGACCCGGACCGAATTCCAGATCAAGATGCTCTATAAGCGCATAATTTCTTATGATAAGATTTTTCAGCATGATTCTAATAACGAATAAGTCGCAGGGCGACAGACGTCCCGCTAATTCTGTTCCGGATTCTTTATCTTGTTGAGACGCTGCGATTCGGTGGGATAAATCGGTTGGAGAAGATCATAGACCGACGTTCTCTCGTTTTCGGGAGCTTTCGAATATACGTTGACAAGCTCATCCAGTTTTGAATCGCGGAAAATGGAGAGAGCCACCGACATGGGGGCATTATCGTAGATGGTCTTTATCTCTTTCAGCGATTCGGTTATCACGCCTCTTCCCTTGTCAGGGCTTGTCACCATTTCGTCAAGACCCTTACGATGGTAATTGTAGAGAAGATTCCGTATGCCGCCCGTATTGCCGTCGGTATAACTGCTCAGCACCGCCGCACGGTTCTTGGTATCTTCGAAGGTCCTCCATCCGATCTCGCCGCTTGACTGTTGCTGCTGGACGATACTCTGGGCACGCTCATAGAAACGCTCTCCTCCTCTGGGAGAAAAGGAATCGAAATCCAAAGCCAGAAACAGATTGGCGTAAAAATCGAGTATCGCCGTCAGGTTATTTTCAGGCTGCGTCTCGTTGTAGTTCAAAGGATCTCCCTCACGATAGTCGAACTCTACGCGCGTATCCTTGAAATTGAACAATGTCGTAGTGTAGGTGCTGTTGTAGACCGGACGTATCAGCTGAAGCTGAAGATCACACTTCATACGGTCGTCGTTATACTCCCCCACCGTAAGATAGACCGTGCATTCGATACGCTCATTGGGAGAGAAAGTCGCGTCCGAGAACTTAGTCTCGTTCATATAGGTCGTGATCTGCTCCTTCAACGTCTCAAACACATTGCGGTTCGTACCTTCCACCTGTTGCGAGTTGACCTCCACATTGGCACGGAATTCCTGCGCGCAGACACTGACGCCCGGCACACCTCCCATAAGTGCGGTCACACACGCCAATTTATATATTTCCTTTTTCATCCTATCCCTTAATATTGATTTTTAACTCTTCCGCTTCCCGTCATAGGCAGCCATAGCCGCATCGATGATATCGGCAGCCACTTCCCTCTTAGATTTGAGAGGATAAGCGGTTTCTCCGAGTGCTGTCACTATCGTTACCTTGTTAGTATCGGTACGGAATCCGGCCCCTTTGTCGCGCAACGAATTCAGGACAATCATATCGAGATTCTTACGCGAGAGTTTGGAAGAGGCATTGGCCAGTTCGTTGTCCGTCTCGAGTGCGAATCCGACAAATACCTGATCCGCTCTTTTGCTCCTGCCGCATTCAAGGGCGATATCCGGATTTCTGACCAGTTCAAGAGTCAGGTCAGACTTGTTTTCTCTCTTTATCTTGCCGCTTTGTTCCACCGCAGGACGATAATCGGCTACCGCCGCCGAGAAAATTCCTATATTCGCTTCCGGAAATTCGCGAAGCGCCGCATCGCACATTTCTTGCGCGGACTCTACATCGACACGGGTGATACGCGGAGATTGGGTTGTCAACGACACAGGACCCGATATAAGCGTGACCTCCGCTCCCCTCGCCTCGCATTCCTCGGCAAGGGCAAATCCCATTTTACCGCTTGAATAATTGCCGATGAACCTGACAGGATCGAGCCGTTCATAGGTCGGTCCGGCGGTTATGGCGACTTTCAGGCCCGACATCGAACCTGAACGGGCGAAATAATCCTTTATTCTGCTGACGATAACCTCCGGTTCCTCCATCCGGCCCCGGCCTACGAGATGAGAGGCAAGTTCGCCCGATGCCGGCTGTATTATCTCGACGCCGTCGGATTCGAGCGTAGCGATGTTGCGCTGAGTGGAAGGATGCGCCCACATGTCAAGATACATCGCGGGAGCCACCATCACATGTTCCTTGGCCGAAAGATATGTGGTGACAAGCATGTTGTCAGCCACGCCATTGGCCATTTTAGCGATCGTCGATGCCGTCGCGGGTGCTATTACCATGAGATCGGCCCAAAGGCCGAGATCGACATGACTGTGCCATTCTCCGCTATTGGCGGTAAAAAACTCACTGACCACCGGTTTCCCGCTCAATGCGGAGAGTGTTACCGGCGTGATGAACTCCTTGCCGTTGGGAGTGATGACCACCTGGACTTCGGCCCCCTGTTTCACAAGAAGACGCAGAAGATGCGCTGACTTATAGGCAGCGATTCCTCCGCTGATTCCGAGCACTATATGTTTACCCTTCACTTCGCTCACGGTTATTGCTGGTCTGAAAACAGAGATGCCTGCTTCTTGGGAGGATATACCTCATAATACATCACCGTCAGGACATCCTTGGTGTTTTTTGGAAAATCACCCTGCATTATCCAGCTGTAAAAAGAACGTTCGGCACGGAATACATCCTTGACCGGCTTTCCCTTATGTTTGCCGAAGTTAAATACGGGCACATCCTGATCGTTAAGCACGATACGCGATGCAAGATCGACACCACGGCCGGCACGGGAGAATTCAGCAAGTTTGTCGACATCATTCTCAAGCGTGTCGTAACGTTCAAGCTGTCCGAGAAGCACCTCATAGGTCGCTCTCGTATCGGCAAGGGCGGAATGCGCGTCTGTGAGATCCTTTCCGCAATAGAACTTATACGCAGCCACGAGCGTACGCTGTTCCATCTTATGGAAAATATTCTGTACATCGATAAATTTGCGTCCCGCAACCTGGAAATTGATACCGGCGCGCGCAAACTCCTCGACCAGCAAAGGTACATCGAATTTATTGCTGTTATACCCTGCTATGTCACAGTCCCTGAGTTGTTCATTGAGAGATACGGCGATCTGACGGAATGTCGGCGCGTCCTTGACATCCTCGTCGGTTATGTGATGCACTGCCGTACTCGCCTCCGGTATATGCATTTCAGGATTGATGCGACGGCTTTTTTCCTCTTTCGAACCATCAGGGAATATTTTAATATAACTCAATTCGACTATGCGGTCGTGAGTGATGCTTGTTCCGGTGGTCTCAAGATCAAAAAAGATCAACGGACGTGTAAGATTAAGTTTCATTTTCAATATATTCTAAGCCGCCGGGCGGCGGCCTGCTTTTAAACCTTATGCCATCTCTCTTTATCAGATCACCTGCATGGGCATCTGAATGGTGACAAGACTCTCTCCCTCCTTGGGCTCGAATGCCGAATATATGCCGGGACGCGCAGGATCAGACAATGAAAGTACGATCGTTTCGCCTTGTATGTTTGACAGGATCTCGACCATAAACACTCCATTGAATCCCACTATCATGCTGTTGCCTTCATATTCGCACGTGAGTCGTTCCTCAGCCGAAGTTCCGTAATCAAGATCCTGGGCTGAAAGGATCACCTCATTCGGCTGGAGATTCAGAACCACGAGATTCGACGACTTCGGAGCGAAAAGATTGATACGGCGCAGGGCGTTGATCAGCGACGCGCGGTCTGCCACGAGAGAGAAAGGATTGTCAGAAGGTATGACACGGTTGTAGTTCGGGTAATTTCCATTTATAAACACCGAGTAGAGGAAATAATCTCCGAATTCAAAAAGTCCGCCCTTGGCATCAAAAGTTATACGCACATCGACATCATCCTTGGAGATGAGACCCTTGAGAATATTCGAAGTCTTGCCGGGCAGGATAAACGAAGCGGTCAGACCGGGTGCCTTTTCGGTATTGACATATTTCACCAGTTTATGGGTGTCGGAACTTACGAATGTGATGTCATCTTCATGGATATCCCAATAGATACCTGTCATGACCGGACGAGAAGTCTCGGTGCTGACAGCAAACCATGTGTTCTCGATACCTTTCAGCACCATTCCGGCAGGGAGCTGAAGCGTCTTGCAGTCCTCCGGAAGTTCACGTCTTACAGGATAATCGTTGGCATCGACTCCCATGAAATTGAAATGTCCGTTAAGGAAGCGCAAGTCAATCTCTTTTGTCTCGTCATTGATATAGAACTGCAGAGGCTGATTGTCAATTTCCTTGGTAATTTCGAGCAGACGCTTGGCAGGAACCGCTATGGCTCCTTCCCCCTCGACATCCATGACGGGAACATATGCAGTCAATACGTTTTCCGAATCACTGCCTGTTATGCTTATACGGTCACCTTCAAGACGAAGCAGGAAGTTATCAAGGATCTTGATCGTATTCTTCGAGCTTATGACCTTGCTCACAGCCTGAAGCTGCTGCTGGAAAGCCTTTCCTTCTACATTAAATTTCATGGCTATATGCTGTTTTTTGTTTTCCAAATAAGAAAGTGATTAAAGAGAGAGGCAGCCATGGCTCGACACCACGGACTTTCCCTAATCTGCAAATATAGCATATTTTTTCTGAAATCACAAATTTAAACATTGAGCATACAAATAAAAACAGGGCATATCCGATTAGGATATACCCTGCGATATTGTCATATCGGGAAATTTATTCCCCGAATATTACTCTTCAGTCTCGGCAACCACCTCAACCTCTACGTCAGCGGAGACGTCACGGAGGAAGCGGACAACAGCTGTGTGAGAGCCGACAGTCTTGATAGCCTCGATATCGATGATCTTGCGATCGATATTGTGGCCGAGCTTAACGAGCTCTTCTGCAATGCGTGCAGCATTTACAGAACCGTAAATATTACCATTTGCTGCAGCTTTGGCAGAGATCACGAGCTTCACGCCCTCGAGAGCTGCAGCGGCAGCTTCTGCATCAGCATGAATCTTGGCGATCTTGTGTGCGCGCTGTTTCTGATCTTCAGCGAGACGCTTGAGAGCCGCGTCGGAAGCGATGATGGCCAGACCCTGAGGAATGAGGTAATTGCGGCCATATCCGCTCTTAACCTCTACTACATCATCCTTATAACCTAAGCTGGGGATATTTTCCTTGAGAATTACTTTCATTGTTGATACGTTTTAAGAATGATTATTTCATAAGGTCGGTCACGTAGGGAAGAAGCGCAAGATGACGCGCACGCTTCACAGCCTGAGCCACACGACGCTGGAACTTGAGAGAAGTACCGGTGATGCGACGGGGAAGAATCTTACCCTGCTCGTTGAGGAACTTTTTGAGGAACTCAGGATCCTTGTAATCGATATACTTGATACCACTGCGTTTGAAACGGCAGTATTTTTTCTTCTTTGTATCTACAGTAAGGGGAGTAAGATAACGGATTTCGTTGTTTGCTGCCATAGTTATGCCTCCTTTGTTTCTGTAGCCTCAGCTTCAGCCTCGGCCGGTTGTACCTGGGGTTTCTCTGCTCTCAGTCTGCGACGCTTCTCTGCATATTCTGCCGCGTACTTGTCGAGGCGGAATGTAAGGAAGCGGATCACGCGCTCATCGCGGCGGAAAGCAGTCTCAAGACGCTTCACGATAGTAGGAGCGGCCTCAAACTCAAACAGGCAATAGAAGCCTGTGGACTTTTTCTGGATGGGATATGCGAGCTTGCGAAGACCCCAGAGCTCCTCGTTGACGAGAGTGGCATCGTTCTGCTTGAGCACATCCTTGAATTTTTCTACCGCTTCCTTCATCTGGTCGTCAGACAAAACGGGAGTCAAAATGAAAACGGTTTCGTAACGATTCATAATTTGAATGTGTTATTAATTAAAGTGTTTATTTACTGCAAAATGCGGAACGCCTGCGGAGGCATCCCGCATTTTTGCGGTGCAAAGTTAACACTTTAATTCCTGATATGCAAATTTTCAGTGATTTATCATATGTTATCATATGTTTTTCCTTAGCAAATTTTCTAAGAGGGTTTCAGCTTCAATGCTTTGGGGACGCATGAAGATTGATTCTATGCATGAATTGTCATGACGGGTACTGGTATGGCAAATTTGTTTAAGTCCGTTGTCACAAATGACTGTAACTTCGCGTTAAGCTTATATAAAGACGCGATCATGAAACAGACATACATCGTAATCACCGCTTTGCTGAGTACAGTAGGCGCACTGGCTCAGACGGAAACACCTGACACGATTTCAGCACAGGAATTGCATGAGATTGTAATTGAGGCACCGAAAGTAATCCGCAAGGCCGATATGGATGTATACCATCCCTCAAAGAGTGCTGTCGATAATTCCAAAAACGGCATGCAACTGCTCAACAACCTTATGATACCCGCTCTTTCGGTAAGCGACGCCCTCGGTAGCATTACTGCCGCCGGACAATCCGTACAGGTCCGTATAAACGGTCGCACGGCAACCATCGACCAGGTCCGGGCATTATTACCGAAGACAATAAAGCGTGTCGAATGGATGGACAATCCGGGGCTTAGATACGGAGGAGCAAACTATGTGCTCAACTTTATCGTCACCAATCCGACTGTCGGAGGATCATTGCAATTATATGCTCGTCCGGCACTGAACACGGCATGGGGATTCTATATGGCCGACGCCAAATTCAACTCAGGCAAATCGCAGTTTGAAATCGGCACGAACTATAAGCTTACAAACAAAATAAAGACACATCGCGATTATACGGAAACATTCACATATACGGATGGCTCGACACTCACACGTAAAGAGACATCGCGCGGCGGAACCGTGGACAATACCATGGGTAACCTGTGGGCTTCATATAACTATATCAAGCCTGACACAACTGTGTTGGTAGCAGAGTTCTCGATGCACAAGGATTTCTCCGACAAGTCCTTATATAACGGTCTGCTTTCACTGAGCGACGGGACAGACGATATACTGCTCACAGATTCACATGGCGATAAAGGCGCAACCCATTCACTGTCCCTTTATCTTCAGCAGCATTTTGCCCACCGGCAGATGCTTGTGGTGGATTTCAGTTCTTCACTCTATTTCGGTCGCTCGTTTTCGGACTATCTTGAGCAACTTCCGTCATCACCGACATATCTGACCGATATTCACACCAATATTAAAGATAGAAACCAGGCATACGGAATTGAGGCGGACTATATAAAGAACTGGAGCAGTTCCCGCTTCACCTCCGGAATATCATACACCGCCAACCGTAACCGCTCCGAATATGAGAATCTCGGAGGAGAGATATTCCATCAGCGTCAGGACAAAGTGTATTTCTTCGCCGAATATTTTCAGCGGTTCGGCAAATGGTCTGCCACCGCAGGCATAGGCGCACAGTACACCGATTTTCTTTTTAAAGAATCGGGCCGGGGCAATCATTCATGGAGTGCGAGACCACAGGCTACAATCACCTATTCGCCGAATCCGAATCACAATTTCCGGCTTAACTTCACTTCATGGCAATCCACGCCTTCGCTTGCCGAGACAAACGTCGTCCCACAACAGCTTGACGGATTTCAATGGAGAGTCGGAAATCAGAACCTGAAGACCGCTAACTCATACATGTTGACTTTACGATATGGATTCAACCTGCCGCGTGTTAACGGGTCGTTCGGCATACGTGCCTTTACTTCACCTAACGCCATCACTCCCCTGCTTGAATGGAACGAAGACCGTCTTATCACAACATACGAAAACAGTAGGGGACTTAAAAACCTGTCGTTCTTTCTCGCTCCACAGATTGAAATTATTCCGCAATGGCTGACAATCAGGGGATATGTCCAATACCGTATGGAGCGCATGAGAGGCACGGGCTACGCCATCAATCATAATGGCTGGAGTGGCAACGCGTCCTTGCAACTTACGCATTGGGGATTTGTTCTCGGTGCCGAATACCGTTATGCCGAGCGCGATCTCTGGGGTGAAAAAATCAGCTGGGGAGAAGACTTTAATGTCATAACACTTGATTACAACTGGAAAGACTGGCAGTTCGGAGCCGGCATCCTAATGCCATTCGGGAAATATGATCAGGGTTCGAAATCACTCAGCAAATGGAATACCAACGAGCAGCATATGCGCCTCGAAATGTGTATGCCTTTCGTGACGGCGGCATGGAATCTTCAATGGGGACGCCAGAAACGCGGAGCGAATAAACTTGTGGATGTAGACGCCAATACAGACCGATCCACAGCCGGCGGCCGATAAAAGTAAACATACTCTTAGATAGACTCATCGCAAAAGAATTGGAGTCGACTTCTCTCAAAATGGGATCAAAGTCTTATAGTATGCCACAATTCAATATCTACGATCAGAAGATTGACTTCTCTGCCATAAAGAATTTTTGCAGAGAGGATGGTCATATTGTCCATTATCCCAAAGATGAAGTCTTTGTTCAGCAAGGATGTGTAGCCAAGTATCTTGGAGTCGTTAAATCAGGATATTTCAAATACACCACACTCACATCTGCGGCCAATGAAGCGGTTGTAGGATTCGCTTTCGAGGGAGAGATTGTAGCCGATTATTATAATTCTTTTAATATATTTCCCTCTGAGGTCACGATAAAAGCGGGAACCGATTCCTCAGTATTTCAAATCAGGACCCAAGAAGCCCGTAAGGTTTTTTACGCATCATTTGACGACAATCTTTCTGCTGTGAATGGCACATTATTCAGGGAGATTTATTCCCGTTATCTTGAACTATACCGAAAGACTCCGATAGAAAGATACCTTGATATGATAACGTTGTATCCTCAAATCTTTGACATCGTGTCATTGCGGGATATAGCTTCGTATCTCCTCGTCACGCCTGTCTATCTGAGCCGGATCCGAAAAAATCTCGCTGAAAAATCCGGCGAATAAAACTTGTTTTATCCCGAAGTCCTTTTTTCTGCCGAACTTTGCCAATAAAACATATTGGCACATGAAAAATAGAATATTCGGATCAATGTTATGCCTGATGGTTGCGGGACCCTTCATTGCATTCGAACATACAAATATTAAAAATCAATCAGGTGCTGCTCCGGTAATTACCGGATGACAATACGGCAACATGGTATTTTACTCGATACGCAATATTAGTCAAGAAGTTGCCACGAGATGCTAAAATACAAATGTGGTTTTCTCCGGGTGTAATAAATTGGAATCCGAATGGTTGAGAGATCTTCTAACAATAATAATTCGAGGCAAAGGCAACCCATCGCGCCTTAATCTTCTGCACTCTTTTGTGCGCAAATATAAGTCCTCGACAAATTTTAACAATTATTAACTATAAATCATAGTTATAACTACAAAATATAGTTGTATATTTGCGGCATCAATACTTGAAATATGGAAAAACTGACTGCGAAAGAGGAAGAAGTGCTCGGGCTGTTTTGGAAAAAAGGCCCGCTCTATGTAAGAGAGATAGTAGAACTATATGAGAATCCCAAACCTCATTTCAACACTATCTCAACTATAGTACGTTCTCTTGAAGAGAAAGGATATGTCGGTCATACTCCCAAAGGAAAATCCTATCAATATCATGCCATTGTTGCTGAAGAAGACATGGGGAAGAAATCTCTCTCGTCAATCGTAGGACGATATTTCAGGAACTCATACCTCCGTGTAGTCTCCTCATTGGTGGAAGACGGCAATATCCCAGTGGAAGACCTGAGGAAATTGCTTGATGAAGTGGAAAAGTCCCATAATAATCCGGACTGAATATGGGCGGACTTTTATCATACTCTCTAACTGTTTCGGTTATTATTCTGGTACTTTATCCAGTATTGTATCAGATAATAAACCGCAACCGCTATTTTCTTTTTAACAGGATTGTCTTACTCAGCGGATTGTTGCTATCGCTGGCATTGCCATGCATTTACCATGCCATCCCCGCCTCGTTATCGTTTGCGTCGGCTGCAGTAAATTTAGATTCCATTATAAATATGGGTTCTACACAATCAGTAACGCCAGCGATAAATATGGCTAATAATTCGGCGACTACTTACCCATGGCTTCCCATTGTTTTTATTGTTTATCTCTCAGGCATATTCGTTTTATCTTGCCGGGAAATCATCTCTTTCTTACGTCTTTTCAGAATGATTGTAGTCTGTGAGAAGAAGAGAATAAATGGTCTTACTATCTGCCGTATCACAGATAATGTTACCGCGCCTTTCAGCTGGGGCAACTATATTTTCCTTTATGATACAGAGTATGATGTCTCATCCTGCATCTATATACACGAAAAGACACATACTGAGCGGCGACATTGGATTGACATATTGTTAGCTGACCTATTTTGCATCCTGCTATGGTACAACCCTTTCGCTTGGATGACAAGAAAACTTATGAAACTCAACCATGAGTTTGAGGCAGACGATGCGGTTGTCAGTTCAGGAATAAACACACACGATTATCAAAGATTACTTGTAGTCAGGGCAATGGGAAACAGATCTATTCCGATAGCAAACAATTTTGCGGCAGACAAGCAAAATTTCCGTAAAAGAATCCTTATAATGAGTAAGAAGCGTTCGTCAAAGAAGACAATGCTGATTGCACTCTGCTCAATTCCGGCTGTCGCTCTTGCAGGAACAGCATTGTCGATGCCTGTCACCTCCCGTTTTCTTTCAGAAATATCCGATTATAGTTTTCGTAAAGAATCCTTGTCAGAAGAAAAGCTTAAGAGGGTTGAGACTCAAGATCTCAGAATAGAATCCGAGGCCACAAAACCGGAGACCGAAACCTCTACAGTAATACCCTCCCCATTTGAGGACCAGGAACCTCTGGCTGAAATTATTCGACTTTCTGTTGAAACAATCCAGCCAGATAAAGACACAAAAGTAAATATCGCGATTGTAGTGGATGAGGATGGAAGAGTCAAAGATGTTTCATCAGATAATCCAGACGGAGCACAAGTGACTGCTGCTATCAGTCAAAAATTCAACGGGGTCAGGCTTGAACACATTACCGACAATGGCCGACCTATAGAAGTCCACTTCACGGTCCCGGTTCAAATAAAAAAACAGCAGTAATTAGAGTCAGACATAAGTAAGTGATCAAATTAAAACATTACAAAACAGGATGTCAAACATTTGGCGTCCCGAGAGGCCCATACCATTATGAAAAAATATTTAATCATATTGATTACCGCTATATACACTGTAATTCAATCTTTTAGTCAAAACAATATAAGCGGTATCGTCAAAAATTCCGAGGGTAATGGTATGGACTTTGTCAGCGTTGTAGCTTCACCGACCAATGCGCCTAAAACCATACTGTCATCTGCCTTTACCGATGAAAACGGCAAATTCCAGATGTCGGTGAAAAGCGAGTGTGACAGCCTTATTCTCAAAGCGTCCAGCATCGAGATTGCTCCGGCACAAATTACAGTGCCAAACCGTGCAGGCTGCTATGAAATCATTGTTGATAACCGCGCCGTCGAACTGAAAGAAGTTGTCGTAAAGTCAAAGAAAGTCTATTCGCAGGGAGACACAATCAACTATAATGTCAGCTCATTCCTTTCGCAGACAGACCAGTCTATTGCCGACGTATTGAAAAAGATGCCAGGCATTTCAGTGTCGGACGCCGGACAAATCTCATATCAGGGAAAGCCGATTAAAAACCTGTATATCGAGGGACTTGACCTTATGAAGGGACATTACGGTATTGCCACAAACAACATCGACCCCAACAACATCGCTACCGTGCAGGTATTGGAGAACCATCAGGACATCAAGGCACTTAAAGGGCTACGCCCGGAGGAACAGGCATCAATCAACCTACGGCTAAAAGAGGGTGTCAAGGGTGTGTTCAATCTCATAGCCATACTCGGAGGAGGCTATGGCGACGAGGGATTATGGAATAACTCGGCAATCGCTACATATTTCCGACGTAACAGTCAGTTTCTCGCCACCTATAAGGGCAACGATACCGGCGAGGATCTGTCGCAGGAACTTTATTCCTTCGACAACGATTATTCGCGCACAAGCAATATCTCGTCAATCTCCATGCCGTCGGCTCCAGGCATTGACAAACGGTTCTACTACTTCAATCGCTCCCACAATGCCACGTTCAACAACGTTTATCGTGTAGGTAAGTCGGGAGAGTTCGGTATAAACGCAGCTTATCTAAACAACCGCGACACCCGTCGCAACAGTTCGTCAACCACAAATTTTCTTCCTGACGGAAGTCAGAACATCGTGGACGAAGTCATGCAAGGGACAGCCCGTATGCAAAAGGCATACGGTGACCTTACATATCTGAACAACGGCGATGAAAATTACCTGAAGGAACAACTGAAATTCGACTGGAGCACGACTGACTCTGACAGTCATATTCTTGCCGGAAACGATGACATAGCGCAGATTGGGAAAACGGACACATACAGACTGCTCAATAAATTCCACATGACACATCGTAATTCGGAGGAGCGTGGATTTGAGATTTCGTCACTTGTCAACATGGAGAAACGGCCACACAGCCTGTCCGTCTTCCCAAATCTTTTTCCGGATATGATAACAGGCGATAAGCTATATCAACACGTTGACTTCCGAAATATATCAACAGAAAACAACGCGGGATTATTGTCGGTTCTTAAAGTCGGCAACTTCACCTTACACCCGTCAGCAATCGTCAACTATCATCACAACGCGCTCGAAAGCAGCCTTGACGCGATGCGCAATGATCTCACGCTTGATTATCTCGATGCCGGCCTCGGAACCGAAATAATGTTCACTACCCGAAAATTCCATGCTTCGCTCTATGTGCCGATGAAATACAGATTATTCCGGCTTGACAATAAATTAGACGGTATCATTACCGACAAAAACCGCTTTAGAGTGGAGCCGTCATTAAACCTGACATATAAAGTCAACAGCAGTCATAATCTTAACGCTTCCGCCGCACTGAATCATATGACTCCATCCATTGAGACTTTATATTCAGGCTACATCCTGACTTCATACCGTCAACTATCGGCTTATGATGTAGCCGGTCTATATGAAGGCATGAATCAGCACTATGCGCTGAAATATGATTTCAAAAATATTCTTTCAATGAGCTTTGCTGGAGCGGAAGTCGCATGGTACAGGCAGTCGCCCGATGTCCTTTACGGTTCTTACTACGACGGTATCGTACAGCATACCATAAGCCATCGCACATCGGAGAACAGCGATATGCTTTCCGCAAAGGTTCATGCGAGTCAGGGATTCGACTGGCGCCGTCTTAAAATCGGAGCCTCGTTTACATACTCCTATTATGACAGCCCTCTGCTTGTTCAGGATGAAGTGGTTCGCTATACAGGCCACAACTTAGGTGTCAACGCCGACATAAGCCTGACACCGTTCAAATGGCTTTCGGTGTCGTATCAAGGCAATTATTCCCAATCCGCGACACAACAGAAAAGACATGAGCGGTTCCCGTGGCTACGCACAGTAACCAATAAGGGTACTCTTGATTTTACAATTCCCAGAGGAATTACACTGACGGCTTCGCTTTACCATTATTACAACAACTTCAATGACAGCGACCGCTCATTCCTCCTTCTCAACGCCGAGGCTAAATACACCATAAAGCGATTCAGCTTTACACTGTCATGCGACAACCTGCTCAACCGCAAGTCGTATATATATTCCAGTCTGTCGGCTCTCACAGAGTCAAAGGCAATCTACGACATACGCCCACGCAGTGTGTTATTCAAAATCCGATTCAGAATATTCTAAAATTCAGAGATAATGAAACAGTTGATTTCTTTCATTCTAATATTGACGACAAATATAATGGCGAATGCTCAGATCGGCATATACTCCATGAGTCAGGACAAGTCCACACCTGTTGACACAGCGCGTTATAAAGTAACATATGCGCTGAATTATACCTGCCATCCTGATGTTCAAAACCGGTTCGATGACGTTCGGACGGTAATGATAGGTCACCGTTGCGTCAAGGATTTCAGCGATGTGATCTGCCATTTTGACTCTCTGATGACTGCGGATATGCGCCGTGGCAAGGACTCATACCGAAACCCTAACGGCTCTCCATGGCCTTATGAGATTCTTGCGTCTCCCAAAGAAAAAACGGCGAGCATCAAATATCGTCTTCCAATTGAAAGTGGAGTGCTGAAATATTCTGACACTCTTCCCTCGATTGACTGGAGGTTCATTCCGGACACAACCCGTAACGTGATCGGATATGAATGCCAGTTGGCAGAATGTGACTTTGGAGGACGTCGCTACTCGGCATGGTTTACAACGGAACTGCCTTTACCCTATGGCCCTTATAAATTCGGAGGACTGCCGGGACTAATCCTTCAGATGCAGGATAGCGAGGGACAGTTTGTCTGGACTGCCAAAGGCTTTGAACGCTGCAATTCACCCATCTGTGTCTATGAGTATGTTGACGAGAAACAATGCTCTCCTGATGAGGCAGATAAGACGATAACACGAATTTACAAGGCTCCGAATGCATTTATGTTGTCAGCTATGGGGGGCGGGAAAGGTCGTATGTTTATTGTCGGGAAAGACGGCAAAACACGCGATGCGACAGAAGTTGAAGATAATCCGATACCTTACAAACCCCTTGAAATAAAATGAAAATATTTCAGATTATTGCACTTTCCCTGTTCATTTCAGGATGTGCCGTAGCACGGTCATCAACCGCCCCGGTAAAACTTGATGTTGTCGGAGAATCATTGCCGACAATAAGACATATTAACGATATGAAGTTGAAGGGTGACACGTTGTTATTTGTCTATGAAAGCGAAGACGGTCACGGTCAGCGCTTGCTCCGCCGCGCTGTTGTTGATATTAAGAGCCATAAACTGAGAGTAAGCTCCGATATGGGGAAGCGGGAAGACGGTTACTTTATATCCTATATGCCGTATCCTTTCATCACACATAATGACTCAGTGCGTGTTATCAGCCAGGATGACTGTGAAATTTTCACTTTAGAAAACGACACCACATTCGTAAGAACAAAACAGTTTTTGATGAGCAATGACAGCAAAGTACCTTTCCGTATCTCTCAATTTGTTCAGGATATTTTTATGACGGGACCGGACAAATATGTTTTTATCGGTCGAGAACCAAACGGAGGACGCCAATATGCCATGACCGCCGACCTTACCACATCAAGAATCGACACAATCAAACAGATAAACATATCACATGAATTACAGACATGGATGCCTAATGCTGGTAAAATGGTATATTCCGGCAAACACAATAGGCTCGCTTTTGCCTATAAACTTCACCCAATTATCGAGATATTCGATACTGACGGCAATATAATCAATTCTGTAAAGATAGGCGACGATACCTTCAACCCGAAAACGCTTGATGAAGCCGACTTTGACGATCTTAACAATCTGCATACAGTTGATCTAACATATACGCCGGATTATATCTATGCTCTATACTGGGTATTCAAATATGCCGATTCCGGACACTCCAATCCAACCATTATCAAACTCGACTGGAACGGTAACATAATTGCAAGATACTGCAATTTAAAAGGGTCGCTTTATCGTATTGCGGCTAAGGATGATTCAATTATAATATGCTGGAATGGAAAAGAATTTGTTTTTCTGACATTGTAAACAGTTATTCATATACATCTGGCTATTGCTTCGTATCTCCTCGTCACGCCGGTATATCTGAGCCGGATCCGAAAAAATCTCGCTGAAAAATCCGGCAAATAAAACTTGTTTTATCCCGAAGTTCTTTTTTCTGCCGAACTTTGCCAATAAAATAAATTGACAAATGAAAAATAGGATACTCGGATCAATGTTATGCCTGATGGTCGCGGTACCCTTCGTTGCATTCGCACAGACAGATATTAAAAATCAATCAGGCGTTACTCCCGTAATTACCGGAATACAAGAATTGAAAGGAGTTGTCGTAGATGAAAACAAAGCTCCAATCGGTTTTGCAAATGTTGTCTTACTTAAAGCAGACTCAACCTATCTCGCAGGCACGGTCACCGATCAAAACGGATTTTTTGTGTTCAGGGAGAATCAGGATAGTTCCAGATTCATAAAAATCTCTTCGATCGGTTATGCCTCTCGGACTATCGACCTTCCTCTGACTGGAGATTTTGGCATAATTACCCTGGATACTGAAAACGCCATATGATCAGAATCAAGAAAAGACAGTTTATTTTGACTTCTTCAGTAAAAACAATGCAGCCGGACGGTTTCGTCCGGCTGCATTTCATATCATCTGACAATATCGTTATGCCTCATAGAGGTAGTCCTCGATCTGTTCGGGACGGAAGTTCGCTATGAAATCGGCATGTTTGGCGACCTCGGCCTGTCCGAGTTTTACAAACACATGGAGCGAACGGCGGAACGCGTCGTTACGCGTAGTGTCATCAAGAAGAAGAAGACCCATCACCGTGTAGCCTGCCATCTCGACAAGACGACGTGCCATGAAATCAACATATTTAGGATTCTCAATTCCTGTCACGGCCTCGACTGCATTCGCATATTGCTGCGCCATGAACTCGAGAGTCGCTTTTGTATCCTGATCCTCCGGCTTGCACTCGGCAGCGAGTTGCTCCTTGATCCAGCTGAGATATGTACCGGTGGTGACGTGGCGGATAGCGGCCACTACCTGGAGCTGCGTCGTACCTTCGTAGATTGAAGTGATACGGGCATCGCGGTAGATGCGCTCACATGCATAATCCTTCATGAAACCTGAGCCGCCATGTATCTGAATGGAATCATATGCGTTCTGGTTGCAGAATTCAGATGTCATACCCTTTGCCAGCGGAGTGAATGCATCGGCAAGACGAGAGAACTCTTTTGCCTCTTTCTTCTCATCAAGCTCGAGCTTGCGCTCTTTTGCAATGTCATCGTATGCCTTATAGATGTCCACAAAACGTGAACATGCATAAAGAAGAGCACGCGACGCATCAAGCTTGGCTTTCATGACAGAAAGTATCTCGGCCACAGCGGGGAACTCTATGATTGCCTTGCCGAACTGAGTACGCTCCTTGGCATAGGCAAGAGCCTCACGATATGCGGCCTCGCTGAGACCGACACTCTGCGCGGCGATGCCGAGACGGGCGCCATTCATAAGAGCCATCACATATTTGATAAGACCCATGCGGCGAGATCCCACGAGCTCCGCAGGAGCATCCTTGTAGGTAAGCTCGCATGTCGGACTGCCCTTGATACCCATCTTGTTCTCGATACGGCGTACGTTGACACCGCCATTGCGCTTGTCATAAATGAACATCGAAAGACCACGGCCATCTTTTGTACCCTCTTCCGAACGTGCAAGAACAAGATGTATGTCGGAATCACCGTTGGTGATGAAACGCTTCACTCCGTTGAGAACCCATGAACCGTCCTCTTTCTGAGTGGCCTTGAGCATCACCGACTGAAGGTCGGAACCTGCGTCAGGCTCAGTAAGGTCCATAGACATGGTCTCGCCGGCACACACACGGGGTATGTATTTCTGTTTCTGCTCCTCGTCAGCGAATTCATAGATTGTCTCCGCACAGTCCTGAAGACCCCACAGATTCTCAAAACCGGCGTCGGCGCGGCTGACGATATCGGCAGCCATTATATAGGGAGTGATCGGGAAGTTAAGACCTCCGAGACGACGCGGCATAGCCATGCCCATGAGGCCGGCCTTGCGGCATGCGTCAAGATTGCGGGCAGTGCCTTCGGCATAGATCACACGGCTGTTTTCCACGCGGGGACCGGTATGATCCACATCTTCCGCATTTTCGGCGATCACATCGCCGCAGATCTCTCCGACCACTTCGAGAACCTTGTCATAACTGTCCTGTGCGTCGGCATAATCCTGAGGCGCATAGTCATATTTGTCAGCGTCTGCGAAATCGCGCTCTTTGAGAGCCACGATCTTTTCCATCATGGGATGGGTCAGATAGTGTTTGAGCGCCTCGTTGTCTGTATAGAAATTAGCCATTATTTCGTATTCTTTTTATAGTACTTGATTAATTTGGGCACCACGTCCTCGACGTTGCCTGTGATCACGTAATCGGCAATAGTATTGATCGGGGCATTGGGATCATTGTTGACCGATATGATGATTGAAGATTCCTGCATACCGGCAATGTGCTGTATCTGACCTGACACACCGCAAGCTATGTAAAGCTTGGGACGTACAGTCACACCGGTCTGCCCTATCTGACGGTCATGATCCGCCCAGCCGGCATCTACAGCCGCACGGCTTGCGCCCACTTCTCCGCCGAGAACATCGGCAAGTTCATGAAGCATCTGGAAATTTTCCTTGCTGCCCATGCCATAACCGCCACAAACCACTATAGGACTGCCCTTGAGATTCACTTTAGACTTCTCGACGTTGCGGTCGATTACCTCGATGACGAAATCCTCGGAACGAGTATAGTCCGCGGCATCAAGGTCGATTACTTCTCCGACATAATTCGAATCGCGCACTTCCTTTTTCATCACGCCCTCGCGGACGGTGGCCATCTGCGGACGACACTCTGGATTGACGATCGTAGCGACGATGTTGCCGCCGAATGCCGGACGGATCTGAAGAAGAAGATCCTTATATTCCTGACCGGTACGCGCATCCTTGTGATCGCCGATCTCAAGCTGGGTGCAGTCGGCGGTAAGACCGCTGTGAAGAGCGGACGACACGCGCGGACCGAGATCACGGCCGATCGACGTAGCGCCCATGAAAGCGATACGGGGTTCTTTCTCCCTGAAAAGGTTGATCAGGATAGAGCTGTGGGGAAGCGAGGTATAGGGAGAGAGACGCTTGTCCTCGAACTTATATACGGTATCCACGCCATAAGGAAGGATCTGCTTCTCGACTTCCTTAAGATTATCGCCGGCCACAACGGCCTCGAGTTTGATGCCGAGTTTATCGGCCAGCTGGCGGCCTTTGGTCAGAAGCTCAAGGCTTACATCCGCCACTTTGCCGTCTTCAAATTCGCAGTATACTATTAAATTATGCTTGTCTGTTGCCATGATTAGCCGATTGTATGGTTAGCGATGAGTTCCTTGATGAGAGTCTCGATCTCCTCGTCATTGTTCTCGACACGGCGCGCGTCCTTGGCGGTGAAGACCACATTCTCGATCTGTTTTACCTTTGTCGGAGAGCCTGACAGTCCGCATTGGGAAAGATCAGCCTCCACAGCCTCGGCAGTCCATTCGCCGATGTTGAGATAAGGACGCTTGGCCAGCATTTCCTGTTTCTTTTCATCGCCGGCTGCCTCGGAGGGAACACAGGCATATTTGTACTTCTGGATATTCTTCGCGTTGCGCGGACGGCATGCGTCGGCGGAACCGTTGACCGTGATGACGAGAGGCAGAGGAGCCTTTACTGTCTCGACACCGCTTTCGATGCGGCGTTTCACAATCACTTTGCCGTCTGTCACCTCGCGGATCTCCTCGGCATAAGTCACCTGCGGCAAGCCGAGCTTTTCGGCGATCTGAGGTCCGACCTGCGCGGTATCTCCATCAATAGCCTGACGTCCGCCTATGATAAGATCATAATCGCCGATCTTGCGGACAGCCGCGCTGAGCGCGTAAGATGTAGCGAGAGTATCCGACCCGGCGAACGCACGGTCAGAAAGCACGATACCGCCATCCGCGCCGCGATACATTCCCTCACGGATAATTTCAGCCGCACGGGCAGGCCCCATAGTGAGCAACGTCACTTTCGTGCCGGGATACATTTCCTTAAGTTTCAGTGCCTGTTCGAGGGCATTGAGGTCCTCGGGATTGAAAATGGCCGGAAGAGCCGCACGATTGATCGTGCCATCCTCTTTCATGGCATCCTTCCCGACATTGCGTGTGTCGGGAACCTGCTTGGCCAATACAATGATGTTCAAACTCATATTATAGCTGTTAGATTAGATGCAGTTTGGGACTGATTAATTATTTGAATGGAGACGTCGATGCATTCTGTCATCCGGAACGCATCAGCGCACAATCCGGTGCAAAGATAATAAAAATTTCTCAATTAAGCGCAATCTGTGCAAAACATGGCCCATAAGAATAACAAATATCCAATCCTTGGCCGATATCACGACCTTGTTGCGTAATATGAAAGATTTTCTTAAATTTGTGAATTCTATATTATAAGGTGTACAAGAAAGATTATGAATAAAAGCATTATTGGATTGTCAATAATATTGGCCACATCTGCCGCCGCACAAGCCCAGAGCGCGGACGAGCTTCTCTCACAGGGCCGCGAGGCATTTCTCGACTACCGCTTCGATGATGCCGCCAGTCTCTATGCGCAGGCCCAGAAGAAGGCAAAAAAATCCGATGAGTTCTTCGCCGACAAATCCGAAGTCTACCGCCGTCAGCTCACTGATGCAAGAAATTTTCTGGAAAGAGTCGAAAAAATAGCTGTGATCGACAGTATAACCGTACCGCGCAAAGATTTTTTCAAGGCTTACAGGCTGCCGCTGTCATCCGGCTCACTGAGAGGAGCCGAGGGGCTGCCTGGCAGACGGGGAGATTTTGACGACAACATAGACTACGTATTCTCCAACGAAGGTGACGACTACAAGATCTGGGCACAACCGGACACCACAGGTTACATGCACCTCATGGAATCAACTCTTCTGACTGACGGCTCGTGGAGTGAACCTACTCCCCTGTCGGACGATCTGTCGGAAGAGTGCGACGCCATATACCCGTTTATGATGGCAGACGGGGTAACACTTTATTATGCCGAAAACGGAGAGAATTCAATCGGAGGTTACGACATAATGGTCGCCACCCGTGACGCCTCGGACGGTTCTTTTCTACAGCCTTCCAATCTCGGATTTCCTTACAACTCCCCCTATGACGACTATCTGCTCGCAATCGACGAACTCAATGGTGTGGGATGGTGGGCCACCGACAGAAATCAGCTTGACGACGAACTTACGATATATGTGTTTGTCACAAATGATCTGCGCACAAATTACTCTCCCGATGAAGAAGACATCATCGGATTCGCGCGGATCGACGACTACATAGCCACCCAGCCCGAGGACGCCGATTATGACGATCTTCTTGCCACAATCAGAGCTATAGATCCGGAAGCCAGAGCAAAGAGACCCGAATTCACATTACAGGCATCGAAAGGCAGAATATTTCACCGCTATGATGAATTGCCGGATGCGGCGTCGCGCACGGCAATGAAACGATACATCGGCGCTGAAGCGGAGCTTTCAAAAGCAGAAGAGGAGCTCAGTCGCATGCGGGCGGAATATGACAAATCCCATTCATCTGCCCTGGGCAACAGGATAAGACAGGCGGAGGTTCAGATAGAAAGCACCCGCAAGGAAGTCAAACAGCTCTTCTCGGAGCTGCACAAGGCTCTCGGCAAATAACATAAATATCAAAACCTAACTCTAAAATCATGATCTCATTTACCATCGCCCTGATCCTGCTCATAGCCGGATATTTCGTTTATGGCACCATAGTCTCCCGGATATTCGGTCAGGATCCTGACCGTGTCACACCCGTTCACACACATGCCGACGGTGTCGACTTCGTGGAGTTGCCAACGTGGAAGATATTTCTCATACAGTTCCTGAACATAGCGGGACTGGGACCCATATTCGGTGCCATAATGGGCATCATGTTCGGTCCGGCGGCATTTTTATGGATCGTGTTCGGCACAATTTTCGCAGGTGCCGTTCATGACTATCTGTCGGGAATGATGTCCTTACGCAGCAACGGCGCCTCTCTTCCCGAGATTGTCGGGAGCCAGCTCGGAGGAGGCATAAAGAATGTGATGAGAGTTTTTTCTCTTCTTCTGATGATTCTCGTCGGTGCCGTATTCGTATATAATCCTGCGGATCTTCTGGCGATGCTTACACCGGATCATCTCGACCGCATGTTCTGGATAGTCGTTATTTTCGCATATTACATGCTTGCGACTCTGCTGCCTATCGACAAACTTATCGGCAAACTGTATCCTCTTTTCGGTCTGGCATTGCTCTTCATGGCCATAGGCATCATGACAATGCTTTATGTAAATGCCGGTTCCATCCCGGAGGTATGGGAAAACTTCAGCAATCAGCGGCTCGATGCCGATTCGGCACCGATATTTCCGATGATGTTCGTCTCAATAGCATGCGGCGCCATATCAGGCTTTCACGCCACCCAGTCTCCCATGATGGCACGCTGTCTCAAAAATGAGCGTCACGCACGTCCTGTATTTTACGGAGCGATGGTTACCGAAGGAATTGTCGCGCTTATCTGGGCAGCCGCCGCTGTGGCTTTTACAGGAGGTTATGCAGAATTGCAACAGGCATTGGGATCAAGCAGTCCGGCCGTATTGGTAAACTCCATTTCCAAAGAATGGCTCGGAGCCGTGGGCGGCGTGCTTGCCATACTCGGCGTAATCGCAGCTCCCATAACATCAGGAGACACAGCTTTACGCTCCGCGCGACTGATAGCCGCGGACTTCATGAACATAAAACAGAAAAAAATAACCCGACGACTGTTGGTGTCCGTACCGATCTTCCTGCTCTGCTTCGTAGTGATGACAATACCCTACGAGGCGTTATGGAGATATTTCGCATGGTGCAACCAAGTGCTGTCCGTATTCACACTATGGGCGATCACAGTATATCTGGCACGACGCCGCAAGACATATGCCGTGACCATGATTCCCGCCATGTTCATGACCGCGGTAACAGTAACATACATATTTTTTGCGCCTGAAGGATTCAGTGCGCTTACAGAAAGCGCACTCGGCCATAGCATAAGCTATGAATTCGCAGTCGGAGCCGGTCTCACTGTCACGGCATTATTCACCGCCCTGTTCATCCGTTACCGCCGGACGCTCGCACAGACGCAAACACTCAGCGAACTTGATTGAAATGAATATAAAACCAATAACAGACATTACCGGACGTACAGACAGATATAATTTTCATTCCCACTCCGAATTTTGCGACGGACGCGCTCCGATAGCCTCCATCTCCGAATCCGCCTGCAAAGCGGGATTCGAAGTCTGGGGAGTCACACCCCATTCTCCGCTCTGCATGGACTCTCCCTGCAATATGTTGCGCGTAGACGTTCCTCATTACATGGAGACAATGGAGCGCATGAAATCGGAATATGAAGGACGTATGACTCTTCTTGCCGGAATGGAGATAGACTTTATGAGCCGGGACTTCGGTCCTCATATAGATTATTTTCTCAATATGCCGCTCGACTATCGCATAGGATCGGTACATTTTGTTCCCAATCAGGAGGGTGTGCATCTTGACTGCGACGGAAGCTATGACCGTTTTGCCCGATATCTTCATGACGGATACGGTGACGATCTCCGCTATGTGGTAGAGAAATATTTCGAACAGGTACTGACCATGCTCGAACTCGGAGGTTTCGAGATGCTCAGCCACTTCGACAAAATAATAGGCAACGCTTTCTCGGCAGATCCAACGCTCGAAGAACAAGGATGGTATGCCGCACTCGTCGACGATGTGATCAGACTCGCGAAAGAAACCGGGGTCGTAGTCGAGATAAACACAAAAGCCATCGAGACCAGACATAGGTTTTTTCCTGCCGAACGCTGGTGGCCACGTCTTATAGACGCCGGCATACCGATTGTCATAAACTCCGACTGCCATCATCCGGATCTTACTGATCTCGGGCGAAAGGAGGCTCTTGACAAAATGGCCGCTTATAATTCCATATGACATACATTTATAAAGATATAAATCTTCCCCTTCAAGAGATCGACTGATTAATGATCTCTTGAAGGGGAAGATTTATTTATAATTAAGGTATGAGTATGATTAGTCGTAGGTAACCGTTCAAAATTATTTAAGGATTCCGGAACTTATCTCCCCGGTGCGGCCGGGTCCATTATCCTGATGCACTTTCTTTCCGTAAGAGAAAGAATAGGAAAGCTGAAGACTGACACCCCGCGAGACACTCCTGCTGTATTCCTGTTGCCATATCGAATAGTTTTCGTA
>OHAJ01000251.1_pt1 | contig 38040 bp, 30 predicted proteins | sample 1577101 | NCBI WGS metagenome assembly OHAJ01 (sample SAMEA3541531, study PRJEB24748) | human gut metagenome | biome: human gut; feature: human-associated habitat; material: faeces | place: China | collected 2012
GGCTTTTTTATTCGCGGCTAAAGCCTGCGCCGGCACCAAAATTATAGTGCAAGCTAAAAAAGCTAAAAAGGCTACCCGGCTAAATTAGCTAAAACAGCTAAATTAGCTAAAAAAGCTACCAAGCGGCCGCTAAGGCTACTCAGCCAGCGCTTTGGTGGTGCGGGCGGTGCCGTCGGGGTAGTGGTCGGTGCGGAGGTAGAGGGTGCCCGGCGCGGGATGGGTTACGGGCAGGCCGGTGAGCGTGTGCCATTGGGTGCGTATGGGCTGCAGAAGCACCTCGGCGCCGTTGTTGTAAGAGCGTACGGTGAAAGAGAAAGTGCGCGTGAGGGAAGTGCCGCGACAGGAGGCGGTGAGAGTGCCTAAGCCCGTGTGCAGCGGCTTGTAGATGCCCGGGCTGTAAAACCCGAAGCAGCGGTTGGCGTGCCAGTCGATGCCCGGGCGCACGCCGACGAAGACAGCCCCGTTGACGTTCGAGGCATTGTCGCCCGGCAGGTCATAGCTCACGCACAGAGAGGCCATGAGAGCCTCAGTCAGCGGCGCCGGGTCGGTGAGCAACGGATAGCACAGCCGCACACTGTCGAACCGCTCAGACGGCGGATTCTGACACATTTCGGCAGTGGCGTAACCCACGGCATATTCGCGGTCGAAGGCCGAGAGACGCAGACACACATCAGCGTCATAAAACACCTTGGTGGTAACCGGCAGCGTGGCAGCCTCCGAAGAGAGATTCGCCACAGCCCCCACATTAGCCGTTCCGGCAGCCTGCACAGCCGCCGCGTTGTATGAATAGCGCAGCGCACAATTGTTGTGAATCATGCCGCAGAGCCCCGCAGCATTGTCGTAGGCGCTCACCACACCCAAGTTATAAGAGTTTGACAGAACTGTCTCCCGGACATCTCCTGCCAAGCCGCCTGCCACTCCCCATTCCACATCAAGCGCCGTGGCCGAGGCCGACACAGCCCCCACATTATAAGAGCAGTTGATGCGACAGTTCTGCTGCGCCGCACCCACCAGTCCACCCACCGCATAGGAGTGGGGAGCGCTGACCACACCCGCGTTGGCGCAGTGAGAGATATTGCCGAACGACATACCGCATAATCCCCCTATGTAAGCCGCTCCGCTGCCCGAGTGCGTTACCGCGCCCGTGTTGACACAGTGCGAGAGCGTAACATTGCCTGTGGTAAAGGCCGCGATGCCGCCTAAGTAATCTGCCGGCGAGATTATGGCGCCGCTGTTGCTGCAGGCCGTGAGCTGCACATTGCGCACCGGGTTGCCCGTGATTTGCGCCACTATGCCCGCGCCGTAACGGCCGCTGACAGCCACCGTGCCGCTGTTGACGCACGAGTCGAGCGACAGCCCCGACTCAGCCCTGCTGCTGATGCCGCCTGCCGATTCGCGCCCCCTGAGAGCCCCCGTGTTGACACAACGCAGCAACCGCGCCGAAGAGGCGTTCACCGTGGTGTAAGAGATGATGCCCCCTATGTTAGAAGCCTCAGGCAGAAGAATGTCTGCCTCGTTGCGACAGTTGGCCAGCAGACCCCCCGCCGCCATTTTGCAGGCAATACCGCCGACGTAGGCATCAGCCCTCAGCACACCCCCGTTGACGCAGTTCGTCAGCGAACCCGACAACACCGCAGCAACGCCCCCCACATTCTCCTTGGCGCTGACAGCCATCCGGTTGGTGATGCTGTCGGCAAGACCCTGACACTCCGCCGCCAAAGCCCCCGCATACCTGTTGGCCGAGAGCGAGCCGGCGAGCACAAGATTCCTCACCACCCCCTGCCGACCGATGACACGGAACAGCCCGAGCGAGTCGGCCTCCGCCGCGTAATTATACGTCAGCGTATGCCCTGCGCCCTCGAAAGAACCATTGAAGAGCGCCACAGGGCGGAAAGTGGAGTCGGCGCAGACGTCGGCGCCGAGCCGGAACGAGTGCCCCTTGCACCCGGCGGTAGAGTCGGCCATAGCCGCCAAAGCACGCAGATGCGCGGCAGAAGTTATCACAAACGGGTCGGCGGCCGTGCCCGAGCCGGGCAGCTGAGAGAGCGTGTCGGGCTGTGAGGCTGACGCCGAAGCCATATATCCTGCGGCTGCAACAACCGCCATGAGGCGCGCCGTTGCAACTTTTATTGTCCTGATGATGTTCATTTTGTGCAAAGGTAATGAAAAATTGGAGGAAAAGCCTTAACTTTGCAGGGAAAATAACCGCCGTTTCAAAAACACACGTCAATGAACAAAAAAGTTCTCTTCATAATCATCTCCGGCGCCGTTCTTGTGGCCGGATTCGTAACGCTGATAATCCTGTTGCTGACGGGTCAGAACCAGAGCCAGCGGGAGGCTCAGCAGGCGCGTCTGGAGGCCGACAGCCTGAAGTTGGCCATACAGCAGGATGACCTCGACCGCCAGTATTCCGACCTTCAGGCCGACTTCATGCAATATGAGGACCAGGCGGTGTATCTGAAGAACGACTCGCTGGTGATTCAGTATAACGAGAGCAAGGCACGCATCGAGGAGCTGATGCGGCAGCTGCAGCAGGAGCGCAAGAGTCATAAGAGCGACAATGCGGCCAGTCAGCGCAAGATAGCGCAGCTTGAGGCCGAGATAGGCACGTTGCGCGGCATCGTGAAGCATTATCTGGAAGAGATTCAGCGCCTTGGCAAGGAGAACGAGGGGCTGCGCAATGAGCTGGCCAGCAGTCAGCAGCAGAACCAGCAGCTGACGCAGACAGTGCAGCAGACCTCGGTGCAGAACCAGCAGCTGACGCAGACAGTGCAGTTGGCGCGCAAGCTCACCATCACCAACCTGCGCATGACAGCCTACAACAAGAAGGACAAGGTGGAGAAGAAAATTAACAAGGCAGTGCGCCTGGGAGTTAGCTTCACTGTAACGCCCAACAACACGGCGGCAGCAGGCCGCAAGACCTTCTATGTGCGCATTCTCAGCCCCGAGGGCGTGCTGCTTGGCCACGGCGGCAACTTCACCATCGACGGCAAGAGCGTGCCCTGCACGCAGACCAAGACCGAGGAGTATGACAACGGCGAGTTGCCGGTGAGCATCTACTGGAACGCCGGCGGCTACACCCTGACGCCCGGCAACTACACCGTGGAGGTGTTTGCCGACGGCTACCGCCTGGGAACACGCTCCGTGCCGATGAAGAAATAACCCGCCGCGCCCTCCGAAGCCTGATTTTGGTATGGCGCTGGGTATTTACGGCCTGAAGCACGGGCAAATGAGGCTTTTTTGCCTGAGCCTCTTGACAAAGGGACTAAAATTTTGTAATTTTGCAGAGTTAAGGGCCGCAGCCGGTCAGGCGGCGGTTCTTGCAGTGTATAAAGAGCAGTAAAAAGAGTTAGCCGGAGAGCTTACCGCACAGAGCGCCATGAAGGGAATCACCACTTACCGGGCGGGCAAAGGAGCCGAGAGCCTTACCACGCTAATCAGCGTGAGTCTGCTGCTACTCATCGCCGGCATCGCCGGAGCGCTTGCCATGGCGGGCCGCAACGAGACGCAGCGTCTGCGCGAGAGCCTTGAGATGACCCTTGTGATGGCCGACTCGGTGAGCGACGCTCAGGCCGCACAGCTTGCCGCCATGCTGCGGCAGAAGCCATACGTGGCGGCTGTTAAGGCCAGTACGCGCGACGAGGCCCTGGCAGCCTGGCAGAAAGCCACCGGCGAGGACCTGAAAGCCGTGTATGGCGTCAACCCGCTGAGCCCCGAGATTACGCTGAGCCTCAGAGCCGAGTATGCGTCGCCGCAGCAGATGCAGACGCTGGCCGGAGCGCTGGAGCAGCTGCCGGAGGTGGAAGGCGTGGCGATGCCGCAGACGGAGTTCGTGGAAGGGATGAACCGGACGCTCACGCGCATAATATGGGGCTTGGCGGCCTTATGCGCGGGCCTGGTGGCTATCTCCATGGTGCTCATCAACAACATGGTGCATCTGGGCATCTACTCGCGCCGGTTTGCCATACGCACCATGCAGCTTGTGGGTGCCACCGACGCTTTTGTGCGGCGACCCTTTATCCGCCGGCACGCCCTCACGGGTCTCGTGGCGGGTGTGATAGCCTCGCTGCTGCTTGTGGCGCTCACCGCCGGCGCAGGAAGCATGACGGGTATAGACATGAGTCGTCTGCTGCCCCCGGCCGACTTGGCGTTGCTTGCCGTAGCCCTGATGGCCGCCGGAGTACTTATCTGCACAGCCGCCGCCTGGTATGCCACACGCCGTCATCTGCGCGCCGCCACCGACACCCTTTTTGCCTGACCAAAACGTTGAAGTCAACAAACTTATTGAAGATATATTATGGCCAAAGCCACCAACGCCAACAAAGCCGGAACCACAACCACCCGGCCCGCATATAACCGACCGCTCGGACGCGCTGCCGCCAAGCAGACGCCCGAGATAATCGCTGTGAGCGAAGAACACCGGCCCTTCCGCCGCATCAACTTCATACAGATGGGCATCTGCGCCGGTCTTATCCTGATAGGCTTTCTGCTGATGTTAGGCGGCGGCTCGAGCGTGGAAGGGGGCTTCAACCCCGACATCTTCTCCACGCGCCGCATCGTCATCGGCCCGGCCATCACCTTCATAGGCTTCCTGCTTATGGCCTTCGCCATTATCAACGACCGTCCGCTGCATCGGCGCAAGAAGACCGAACACGCAGCCACGGAAGAGGAGAAAAGCGCCGACAGCGTGCAGTAATACGTGCGATAAACGCTTAATGACAGACCTTGGGGAAAACACACCTCAGTCCTATTACGTTTAACTTTAACAAACCCAAAGAAAAACGGCACTCGCGCAGTGCCGCCGCCATCACCGCCTTATGGAATGGTTCAAAGCTCTCATCTTAGGTCTCGTGCAGGGTCTTACCGAGTATCTGCCGGTAAGCTCCAGCGGACACCTTGAAATTTTCAAACAGATATTAGGCATAGACTTGCCCGACGGCCAGAACCTCATGTTCTCGGTCATGCTTCACGTGGCCACGGTGCTGAGCACCATAGTGGTGTTGCGGAAGCTCTTCTTCCGTCTGTGCCGCAGCTTCTTCACCTTTAGTCGCGACGAGGATTTCTACACCGTGTGCAAGATATTAGTGTCGTGCATCCCGGTGGGCATCGTGGGCGTCTTTCTCAAAGACGAGGTGGAGAAGATATTCGGTTCAGGCCTGCTTGTGGTGGGCATCTGCCTGTGCGTAACGGCGCTTCTGCTCACCTTTGCCTTCTACAGCGACTTCCGCGGAGGCCAACTGCGCAAAGCCGACAGCGGCCGGCGCATCGGCTGGGCCGACGCTTTCATCATCGGCATAGCGCAGGCCGTGGCCGTGCTGCCGGGACTGAGCCGCAGCGGCACCACCATAGCCACCGGCATACTGCTGCGCGACAAACGCGGCGAGGTGGCCACCTTCAGCTTCCTGATGGTGATTCTGCCCATCCTCGGCGAGGGTCTTCTCGACACGGTGAAGCTCCTTGGCTCACCCGCTTCCGAGGCCGGCGCCCAGATGGGTCTTATGCCCATACTCATAGGCTTCGCGGCCGCGTTCTTGTCGGGCTGCGCCGCCTGCTCATGGATGATTAACCTGGTGAAGAAGGGCAAGTTGCTCTGGTTTGCCATTTACTGCGCCGTAATGGGTGTGATTTGCATACTGTGGTGACCATGGACTTCATATCGGGCGAGATTATAGGCATCGACAAGCCGTTGGGCTGGACGTCGTTCGACGTGGTGAAACGTCTGCGCGGCGCCATACAGCGCCGCTTGGGTCTGAGCCGCTTCAAAGTGGGTCACGCCGGCACGCTCGACCCGCTGGCCACCGGCGTACTGCTGATCTGCACCGGAAGGGCCACGCGCCGCATCGACGAGCTGCAGAACGGCACCAAGGAGTATGAGGCCACGCTGCGCCTGGGCGCCACTACCCCCAGCTTCGACCTGGAAACGGAAATCGACGCCACCTATCCCTACGACCATGTAACGCGCCAAATGGCCGAGAGCATCCTGCCGCAGTTTCGCGGACACATCATGCAGGTGCCTCCGGTGTATTCGGCGGTGAAGGTTGACGGCAAACGGGCCTACAAATTCGCCCGCAAGGGCCGCGAGGTTGAGCTGAAGGCCAAGCCTCTCTACATAGACGAGATTGAGATTATGGATATGCACGCCGACGAGCTGCGTCTGCGCATTGTATGCTCAAAAGGCACCTACATACGCGCTCTGGCCCGCGACATCGGCAAGGCGCTCAACACGGGCGCTCACCTGGTGGCTCTGCGCCGTACTCGCGTGGGCAGCGTGCGTGTGGCCGACTGCCTCAGTGTGGACGACGCCTTAAAGGCCATTGCCGACTGCAAGCTATCCTTCCCGCCCGATTTCATCCTGCCCGACAGCGACAAATAACATCTATTTTCGACATAAGCAAACACCCTGTAATTAATAAATGAAGCTATCACAGTTCAGATTTGAATTGCCCGACGAGCGCATAGCTCAGCATCCGGCGCCGGTTCGCGACGAAAGCCGGCTCATGATAGTTGATTCCCGCAAGGGAAAGATTGACCACGGCACCTTCAAGGATATTCTCGATTTCTTCGACGAAGGCGACGTGATGGTTTTCAACGACACAAAGGTGTTTCCGGCGCATCTCTACGGGCGCAAGGAAAAGACCGGCGCGGTGATTGAGGTCTTCCTGCTGCGCGAACTCAACGGTGATCAGAAATTCTGGGACGTGCTGGTGGAACCGGCACGCAAGATACGCATCGGCAACAAGCTCTATTTCGGCGACGACAACTCTATGGTGGCCGAGGTAATAGACAATACCACCTCGCGCGGCCGTACGCTGCGTTTTCTCTACGACGGCGACCACGACGAGTTCAAGCAGGCTCTCTACGCCATGGGCAGCACGCCGTTACCCGACTACATCACGCGCAAGGCCGAGCCTGAGGACGCCGAGCGCTATCAGACCATCTTTGCCCGCAAGGAGGGCGCTGTGGTGGCTCCGGCAGCCGGCTTGCATTTCAGTCGCACGCTGCTGAAACGCCTCGAGATAAAGGGCGTGGAACAGGCCTTCGTAACGCTCCATTCGGGCCGCGGCAATTTCCGCGACATCGACGTGGAAGACCTCTCAAAGCACCACATGGACTCGGAGTGCATGGAGGTGGGCGACGACCTTGTGAACGTGGTCAATCACGCTCACGACAATGAGAAACGCATCTGCGCCGTGGGCACCTCGGTGATGCGCGCCCTGGCCAGCGCCGTGTGCATGAACGGCCATCTGATGCCCTACGAGGGCTGGACAAACAAGTTCATCTTCCCGCCCTACGACTTCCAGGTCTGCACTGCCATGGTGAGCAACTTCCACATGCCGCTGTCGACCATGCTGATGATGGTGAGCGCCTTCGGCGGCTACGACCTGATAATGGAGGCTTACCGCGTTGCGGTGGAGGAGAAATACCGCTTCGGCGCTTACGGCGACGCAATGCTGATTCTGCGCTGAAAGCCTGAACCTTTTACCGACCGGGGCTGAGCGGAAAAAACTCACAGCCCCGCTCATTTGTTAAAATAATCAACCACTAAGGCTCCCCGCGAGCCGCATAAAATTGTATTTTTAGAATATGGCAACATATCTTACCCAAGAGGGATTCGACAAAAAGATGGAGGAGCTGAGCGCTCTGGAAGCCCAGCGTCCGGCCATCAAACAGGCTATTGCAGAAGCCCGCGACAAGGGCGACCTGAGCGAAAACGCCGAATATGACGCCGCCAAAGAGGCACAGGGAATGCTCGAGATGAAAATATCGAAGCTCAAAGACCTGATTGCCACAGCACGCATCATCGACGAGTCAAAACTCAACACCGACACCGTGCAGCTGCTCAACAAGGTTACCATACGCAACACCGCCAACGGCATGACCATGACCTACTGGATTGTAACCGAAAGCGAAGCCAATCTGCGCGAGAAGAAGATTGCCTCAAACACCCCCATAGCAGCTGCTCTGCTCGGCCACAAGGTGGGCGACAAGGTGCAGGTTACCATCCCGGCCGGCACGGTGAATTTCGAAATTATGAAAATTGAAATATGACAAGGCCATGACCATTTTCTCAAAGATTATCAACGGCGAGATTCCCTGCTACAAGATAGCCGAGAACGACGAGTTCTTCGCCTTTCTCGACATCAACCCGGTGAACTGGGGCCACACCCTTGTGGTGCCCAAACGCGAAACGGATTACATCTTCGACATTGCCGACGGTGAGTTGGCCTCTATGATAGTTTTCGCCAAACGCGTGGCCGAAGCCATCAAGAACACCTTTCCCTGCCGCAAGGTGGGTATGGCAGTGCTCGGCCTCGAGGTGCCTCACGCCCACATCCATCTGGTGCCCCTGAAAACGGAGGGCGACATGGACTTCAGCAAGAAAATCAAAGACCCCGACCCGGAGAAGATGAAGCAGATTTCGCGCGCCATCGCCGACGAATACACCCGCCTAAACCCCTAACCTCCCTAACCTCCTTAAACTCCCTTAACCCCCTCCCGCTAATGGAAGACTTCACCCTTTGTCTCACCACCAATTACGTCTTCGGCCGCGGCGTAGAAGAGCAGGTCGGCAAGCTCACGTCGGCCCTTGGCAGCCGCGCGTTGGTATGCTGCGGCCATTCGTCGGCGCGCAAATCGGGCGTATGGCAGAAAGTGCTCGGCAGCCTGGAGCAGGCCGGCGTACACACCGTAACGCTCGAAGGCATCGACCCCAATCCCACCGACGACCGCGTGTATGAAGGCATAGAAATTTGCCGCAAAGCCGGCGTAGACGTCATAGTGGCCGTGGGCGGCGGCTCGGTAATAGACACCGCCAAAGCCATTGCCTTGGGCGTGCCCTACGAGGGTGATTTCTGGGACTTTTACAGCGGCAAGGCCTTTCCGCAGCAGGCTCTCCCCGTGGGCGTGGTGCTCACCATCCCCGCCGCCGGCAGCGAAGGCAGCGGCAACTCGGTGATTACGCGCCTCGACGGCATGCACAAGATTTCCGTGCGCTATCCCCACATCCTGCGCCCCCGTTTCGCGCTCATGAACCCCGAGCTGACTCTCAGTCTGCCCTGGTATCAGACAGCCTGCGGCATCACCGATATGATGGTGCATATTTTTGAGCGTTATTTCTCCAACACCTTGGGCTGCGAGGTTACCGACGGCATCAGCGCCTCCCTTCTGCGCACCATAATGCGCCGCGCCGCCGACCTGCAGCGCGACCCGCACAACTACAACGCGCGCGCCGACATTATGTGGGCCGGCAGCCTGGCTCACAACGGCCTGTGCGGCTGCGGCAAGGTGGAAGACTGGGCCAGCCACCGCCTGGAGCATGAGGTGTCGGCCATTTACAATGTGGCTCACGGCGCCGGACTGGCTGTGATTGTGCCGGCGTGGATGACGTTTGTGGCTCGCCGCCAACCGGCTCTGATGCGCCGCTTTGCCGTCGACGTCATGGGCATCAACCCGCAAGGCCGCACCGACGCCGAGACAGCCCGCGCCGGCATTGAGGCCCTCAGGGACTTCTTCCAAAGCCTCGGCCTCACCACGTCGCTGAGGGAGCTGGTTCGCAAGGAGCCCGACATAGAGGCCCTGGTGCGCTCGCTGCACGCCAACATGGGCGACTCGGTGGGAAACTTCGTGAAGCTCTCTATGGCCGACGCTCAAGAAATCTACAAACTTAGTTTATAACAATAATACCCACACCGCACTATGTTACAGAAAAGCCTGGTGAAGCTGTTTGAAGAGAGCTTCAGAGAAAACTGGGATTTGCCGGCCCTTACCGATTATCCCACCGGCAAAACAATCACCTACGGTGAACTGGCCGAACGCATTGCCATGACGCATCAGTTCTTCCGCGAGCTGAAGGTGAAACCCGGCTCCAAGGTGGCCATCTGCGGCCGCGACAGCTCCGACTGGGTGGTAACATACATGGCGGTAATCACTTACGGTGCGGTGATAGTGCCCATCCTGCCTGATTTCAATCCGGTGGACATCACCCACATCGTCAACCACTCGGAGGCCGAGCTGCTCTTCGTCACCGAGAATATCTGGGAGCACATACAGCCCGAGAATCTGCTCAACATCAAGGCCGTCATCTCGCTCAAACGCCGCAGCGAGAGCCTCTATCAGCGTCCCGACATCAACGTGCAGCGCAGCATAGGCATCCTGCGCCGCCACTTCAACAAACGCTATCCCGAGGGCTTCGGTCCCGACGACGTAATCTATGAGGCTTGGCCCAACAGCAACCTCATGGAAATCAACTATACCTCGGGCACCACGGGCTTCTCGAAGGGCGTGATGCTGCTGGGCAACAACCTGGCCGGCAACGTGCTGTTCGGCATCAGCCAGAGGCTCCATTACCGTGGCTCGCACGTATTGAGCTTCCTGCCCCTGGCGCACGCTTACGGCTGTGCCTTCGACATGCTCGTGCCGCTGGCTGTGGGCAGCCACATCACCATCCTGGGCAAGACGCCTTCGCCGCGCGTGCTCATAAAGGCATTGGCTGAGGTGAAGCCCTCGCTGGTAATCTGCGTGCCTCTGATTCTGGAGAAGATTTACAAGAACTCCATCCTGCCCATGATTTCCAAGGGTGCCGTGCGCTGGACCCTGGCAGTGCCCTTCCTCGACTCGGTCATCTACGCCAAGATTCGCAAACGCCTTGTCGACATCTTCGGCGGCAACTTCGAGGAGGTGATTGTGGGCGGTGCGGCTCTCAACGCCGAGGTAGAGGAGTTCCTGCACAAGATAAAATTCCCCTTCACGGTGGGCTACGGCATGACCGAGTGCGGCCCCTTGGTGAGCTACACCCCCTGGCGCGACTTCATCCCCGGCTCAAGCGGATGCACCATTCCCGGCATGGAGACCAAGGTGCTCAGCGACGACCCGGAGAACATTCCCGGCGAGCTGTGTGTGCGCGGCGAGAATGTGATGGTAGGGTATTACAAGAACCCCGATTCCACCAAGATGGTGATGTATGAAGACGGCTGGCTGCACACCGGCGACATGGGCACACGCAGCGCCGACGGCACCATCTTCCTGCGCGGCCGCTCAAAAACGATGATTCTCGGTCCCAGCGGTCAGAACATCTATCCCGAAGAAATAGAGTCGAAGCTCAACAATATGCCGTTTGTGGCCGAGAGCCTTGTGGTGGAACGCGACGGCAAGCTCGTGGCGCTCATCTATCCCGACTATCCCGCTCTCGACGCCATGGGCATTGGCAACAACGAGCTCGAATCTACGTTTGAAAACACGCGCAAGGAAATCAACTCCCTGGTGGCGCCTTACGAACGCATCAGCCGCATACAGCTCCTTCCCACAGAGTTTGAGAAAACGCCCAAGAAGAGCATCAAGCGGTTCCTCTATACGCAGTAAGTCATCAAGAGCCGCTGACCTGCCCCGGAAGCATCTCAGCGGCTTTTTCACCTCCTCTCTTCCACCTCTTGTCAACCTCTCCTCCTCTTGTATAGGTTGTACACCTCTCCTCCTCCTCTCCTCCTCTCATCATGAACGGTTTTTATGGCAAAGAACGAAAACGGCAAATATCATAACTCCCTGCCGCCCGGCACGTTGCTCCGCGGCGTAACATACAGCTACAAGATTATAAAGGTGCTTGGCCAGGGCACTTTCGGCATCACCTATCTGGCCACGGTGCGCTCCGACGGCGGCTCTGACCTCGACGGCACGCAGGTGGCCATAAAGGAGTTTTTTATGTCGGACATCAACGGCCGCGACACCTTTACCGTAACCTCCAGCAACCGCGACGGCCTCTTCGACAAATACAAGCGCAAATTCGTGAAAGAGGCCCAGAACCTGGAGCGCCTCAAACACAAGAACATCATCCACGTGCTCGAGGAGTTCGAGGCCAACAACACGGTCTATTACGCCATGACCTTCATGGAGGGTGGCAGCCTCGACGAGTATATCTCGCGCAAAGGGCGCCTCACCGAGCAGGAGACGCTGAAAATCACCGGCCATATCATCGATGCGCTCACCTATATGCACTCCATGCGCATGTTGCATCTCGACCTCAAGCCCCTCAACATCATGATGCAGTATGGCGAGCCGGTACTCATCGACTTCGGCCTGTCGAAGCAATACGACAATGAGGGACGCCCCGAATCGAGCACCACCGTGGGCGGCGGCACCCCGGGTTACTCGCCCATTGAGCAGACCAATTACACCGGCGAGCTGAAGGAGAACAAACAGCTGCCTGTGCAGATGGATATGTATGCTCTGGGCGCCACCATGTATGCCATGCTCACCGGCAAACATCCCCCTCTTGCGGCCGACATCCTCAACTACGGCTTCCCCGACGCCGACCTCCGTCAGCTCGGCATCTCCGTGCATACCCACAATGTGGTGAAGCAGCTCATGAGTCCCGTGTGGCAGGATCGTCCCGCCAACGACCGCGCCCTCAAGCAGATGATTAGCTCCCCGCAGACGCCGCAGCAACCCGTGAGGCGCACCGTGCCCCATGCATCTGCGCCCCATGCAACGGTGCAAAAGGTAACTCCGCAGTTTCCTCAGAGCAACAACAATTCAAACTCAAAGCTGAAACAGTATTTGGTGTATGCTGTGGTGGCTCTGTTAGCCATAGGGGCTGCAATAGGCGGCGTGGCGCTTTACCGTCATAACAAGGACTCCAAACCCGCGGAGAAGTCGCAGCCGGCGCCGGTGGCAGTGGCCGACGGACCCGCAATTGAGTATAAGGTTACGGGCGATGACCCCAACACGCAGCTCGTAGCTGTGGTCAACGGCGAGGAGATGGTCATCGGCTCCATCAACTACATCTTCGGAAACGACAACTTCGGCAAAATGGAGGTGTTTGCGCAGGAGGATTTCAACGGCGACGGTGTGAAAGAGGCGCTGGTCAGCGACTCCAACATCGGTAACGCCGGCGGCACTACATGGGCCTTCATCACCTACAAAGGCGACGGCTCGTTTGAAAAGAGCAACCTCTTCTCCGAGGCATCCTATTATGAGCCGGAAATCACCACTGTCGACGGCCAAAAGGTGCTCGATTTCATCTCCACCGACATGGGGCAGCGCATAGTGCGCGAGCGCCACGGATTACGCAACGGCAATGCGGTGTCGCTCGACTTGCCCAAAACGAGCTCGCAGGCTTACACGCCGCTGAAAACGGTCAACATGGACGACTTGGGCGAAGACGGCGAGTTCTCCTTCGACATCAACGATGACGGCTCTTCCGAGCGCATAAAAACTACCGGCAGCTATCACTTTGGCCGCGCCTTTGAGATGCAGCTCAACGGCACCCTCTACGACTTCAGCGTCAGCGCCAACTGGGGTGCCGGCACACTCTACATACTCAAATCCACCACCCAAGGCCTCCATGACCTGATGGTGGAAGACGGCTCCGGCATCCGCCAAATCTACAAATGGGACGGCGCCACCTACACCGAAGCCTGATCCTTTAGCGGCCGCGTGGTAGCTTTAGCGGCTGCGTGGTAGCTAATTTAGCTAATTTAGCGTGGCTGCTTAAGAGCTTGCAGCTTGCCATAATTTTGGTGCAGGCGCAGGCTTTAGCCGCGTATATCGTCGCTAAAAAAGCTAAACCCCGGCCTCAAACGCCTCTCAGCGCTTTTGCGCCTCGCGCGCCGCGGCCTGAATATTCTTTATCAGCGCCTGTGAGGAGTAGGTAGCCCCAGTCACCGCGTCTACCTTCTTCGTGGCAGCCTGCTTGGCCGTCAGTCCAATGAATTTCTTCACCAGCCCGCTCCGCTCCACACGCTGAAAATATGACGGCGTCTCGTGGTTCGGCAGCAGCTTGATGTCCGTTATCTTGCCCTTGCTGAACGTTACCGACACCGGCACCGGACCACGGTAGCCGCGTATGTTGCGGCAAAGCTCGGTGGTGGTTATGGTGAACGTCGACTGTTTGGTCTGCTTGCGTCCCTTGCTGTTCATGCACAGAGCAGCGCCGGCTATCAGCACGCCGGCCATAACTGTGCGGAGTAAGGTATTGATTCTCATCTGTAGTATGATTTTTTCACCGCAAAATTAATAAATTCTCTTTTTTTTGCCAAAACAGAGTATCGTTACGCAGAAAAGCATTATCTTTGCAACAAAGCCGCAAGGCTCTTCTCCTCCCTTAACCTAAACACCACAAAACCTAACGACCTTAAACCTGCGCCATGCCAAAAAAACCGTATACCTACACACGCGCCGAGATAGAGAAAAACCGGCGTCTGCTTGAACTGCTGTCGCAGAAATTCCCCACCATTCAGTCAGCCTCCACAGAAATCATCAATCTCGAGGCCATACTCAACCTGCCCAAAGGCACCGAGCATTTTGTGGCCGACATACACGGTGAATATGAGGCCTTCCGCCATATTCTCAAAAATGCCTCCGGCAACATCAAACGCAAGGTAACGGAGCTCTTCGGCGCCAGCATGCGTGCCGACGACATCAACCAGCTATGCACCCTCATCTATTATCCGCGTCAGAAACTCGCCCTGCTGCGCAACAGCGAGCCCGACATGGACAATATCTACCACATCACCCTGCATCAGCTTGTTCAGGTGTTGAGGCGCGTATCGTCGAAATACACGCGCTCAAAGGTGCGCAAGGCCCTGCCCAAGGAGTTTGCTTACATCATAGAAGAGCTGCTGCATGAGGCTCCCAGCGGCGAGAACAAACAGAACTATTACCGCGGCATCCTCGACACCATCATCTCCACCGGCCAGTCAGAGCCCTTCATAGAGGCCATCTGCGAGGTGATTCAGCGCCTCAGCATCGACCGCCTCCACATCCTCGGCGACGTCTACGACCGCGGCCCCGGCGCCCACATCATCATGGACACCCTGCAGCATTACCGCGACTACGACATACAGTGGGGCAACCACGACGCTCTGTGGATGGGTGCCGCCGCCGGCAACGAATGTTCCATCGCCAACGTGCTCCGCATCTCGCTCCGTTACGCCAACATGGAGACCCTGGAAGACGGCTACGGCATCAACTTGGTGCCCCTGGCCATGTTCGCCATGGAGACTTACGGCGACGACCCCTGCGAGGTCTTCAAGCCCAAGGTGAAGGCTGAGGAGAACAACATCTCGCAGAAGAATCAGCGCGTCATCTCGCAGATGCACAAAGCCATCTTCGTGATTCAGATGAAGCTGGAGCACGACATCATCGCCCGCCATCCGGAATGGCACATGGACGACCGCAACCTCCTCCACCGCATCGACTTTGAAAAGGGCACGGTGAATATCGACGGCCAGGATTATCCCATGCCTGACCTCAACTTCCCCACCGTTGACCCCGCCGACCCCTACCGCCTCACCGATGAGGAAGAACAGCTCATCAACGGCCTGGTGCACTCCTTCCGCGTCAGCGACAAGCTTCGCAGCCATATCGGCACCATGCTTCAGCACGGCTCCATGTACACCATCGTAAACAGCAACCTCCTCTTCCACGCCTCCATACCCCTTAATGCCGACCGAACCATGAAAGAGGTGGAGATTCGCGGCCATAAGTATGCCGGCAAGGAGCTGCTGCAACAGACCGAGCTGCTGATGCGCGCACCCTTCACCCGCGACGTGGCGCCCGAGTATCTCGACTTCGCCCGCGACTATTACTGGTATCTGTGGTGCGGTCCCGACTCGGCGCTTTTCGACAAATCGAAGATGGCCACCTTTGAGCGCTACTTCCTCACCGACAAGGGCGTGCGCCACGAAGAGAAGGGCTTCTACTACACTCTGCGCGAGGATGCCGAGGTATGCGATATGCTCCTCGATGCCTTCGGCGTGCAGGGCGAACACCGCCATATCATCAACGGCCACGTGCCCGTAAAGGCCGGCAAGGGCGAGCGTCCCGTCAAGGCCAACGGCAAGATGATGGTCATTGACGGCGGATTCGCAAAAGCATATCACGACACCACCGGCATTGCCGGCTATACGCTCGTTTACCACAGCAGAGGCTTCCAGCTGGTGCAGCATGAGCCCTTCACCAGCGAGGAGGATGCCGTTACCACCGGCAGCGACATCGTCTCCACAGTGGAGATTGTGGAGCTTAACTCCGCCCGCGTCTGCGTGCGCGACACCGACATAGGTCGCGTGCTCCAGGGCCAGATTGACGAGCTGCGTATGCTCCTTGCCGCTTACCGCAAAGGTCTCCTCCAGGAGAAACTCTGACCAACAAAGTTAAAAAAAGTTAACAAGAAATTTTTGCTGTAACCATCACCTGAGCAAAAACGTTAATAAGACAAAGGGGCCTGATGAAGGTGCCGATAGATAGTGTTTTTAGATTTTTGTTTAGATGATGAATAGAATCGGAGAGGGTGTGTCAGCAACCGAATGACACATCCTCAAAAATTTTTTGTACCTTTGCCATATACACAAACATAAATCGAATATCATGGCAGAGCAAAAGACTTTCGGCACCCGGATAGGGCTGATAGCAGCCACCGTAGGGTCAGCGGTGGGATTAGGTAACGTTTGGCGCTTCCCGGCCGAAGTGCAACAGGGCGGTGGCGCCGCTTTCCTCATCATTTACATTGGCTGTGTAGTCTTGCTCGGCCTGCCGGTGATGCTCAGCGAGATGGCTCTGGGACGCGCCGGCCGCACCGATGTGGTGGACGTCTTCACCCGTTTCTCGCCCCGCAAACCCTGGTGGGTGGCCGGCGGCATCGCCCTGTTCGCCTCCTACCTCATTCTCTGCTTCTACATGGTGGTGGCAGGCTGGACGCTCGAATATCTCTGGGAATCGGTCAACGGCAACCTCTTCGCCGGTGTCAGCTCACAAAGCCTCGAAAGCGGCTTCCACGCCAAAATGGAGAGCTTTATCTGCTCCGACTTCGGACCCCTCACCGCCACATATATCATGATAGTGCTCAACCTTGGCGTGTTGCTCATGGGCGTGCGCAAAGGCATTGAGAGGGCCGGAAACATAATGATGCCGGTGCTGTTTGTGCTGCTGCTCATCTTCGTGGTCGTGGCCCTGCAGATGCCGCGCGCCAAAGAGGGTCTGGCCTATTTCCTCAATCCCGACTGGAGTCAGATTACCCCTTCCACCGTCATCGACGCCTTAGGGCAGGCCTTCTTCTCGCTCAGCCTCGGCATGGGCATCCTCATCACCTACGCCGCCTATTATCCGCATCAAACCAACCTGGGGCGCACAGCCTGCACCGTGGCCGGACTCGACCTGCTCGTGGCCTTCATGATGGGCATAATCATCTTCCCGGCCGTGATGAGCTTCGGCCTGGAGGGCGACGGACTGAGGGGCACCACGCTCGTCTTCGTTACCTTGCCCGAAGTCTTTGCCTCCATGCCCGCGCCGCAGCTCTGGGCCATACTCTTCTTCCTGCTGTTGCTGTTGGCGGCACTCACCAGCACCATATCCATTTCCGAGGTCAGCGTGTCGTTTGTCTGCGACCGCTTCGGCCTGAGCCGCACCAAAGCCTGCCTTGTGGTGCTTGCCCCCCTGTTCATCCTCTCCGCGCTCTGCTCCCTCAGCTTCGGCTCATTGGCCGACATTCAGCTCTTTGGCCGCAACATCTTCGATTTCCTCGACATGCTCGCCACCAACATCTGCCTGCCGCTGGCCTCCATGCTCACCTGCATCTACATCGGCTGGAAAGCGCCGCGCAACCTCCTGCCCGACCAGCTCACCAACAACGGCACCATACGCCTGCGCGTGTACCCCGTCATCCTGTGGATAATACGCCTTGTGGCGCCGGCTCTCATCCTCCTCATCTGGCTCAGCAACTTCCTAAATTAGCTAAATTAGCTAAAATAGCTACCATAGCCCGCAAAAGCAAATCAGCCAAAGCAGCGCCTGCTGCTTTGGCTGATTGCTTTAGCTCTCTAACCCTTACCGGGCTATGTGCCTTGTAGTGTTGCGGCGGCCTGAGGCCGTGGTGGATACAGTTATTATCAGCGTGCCCGGTTCGGGGTTCGTCACCTCCGTGCCGTCGGGCAGATAATGGCGCATGCTTACCACCGGGTCATTGTCGGCGTCGAGAACGGAGATACCCGTCTTGCAGTCGAACTCATAAGTGCGGCTGAAAGCACCGCAGGTGGCTGTGAGCGTTGCCGTGCCCTGGCCTGCCGGATAGCAGCGGCCGTCAGAGATACGCAGGTTGCCCGTAGCGCTCCATACCACACCCTCAAGCATACCAAGCGGGAAGCTGTGGTTCACCGATTTGAAATTGTCGTTGGGTGACAGAGTGAAGTAGGCTGCGTAAGCCTTTGCTGCCGACACCGTGTCGAGACCCGCAACCATAGGCTTGCAGTTGGCGTTCTTCACAAAGCCGGTGCCCAAGGCTGCCGTCATCAGCGCCCTGTCGGAGATGGCTTTCGCGTCCGTGAGCTTGTCGTCAAGGTCGAACTGAGCCTGCGTGTAATAGCAGTTCTGCACCGTGGGTGCCTCGCTGCCCGTGGCCATTTCGCCAATCACATTACCCGCATACTGAGCGCGATAAGAATCAGAGCCCGAGAAGTCTATGGCGCCGTCGTTGTAGCAGTTGGTGGCCGTAACAGCCTTTGCGTTACCCGCCAGACCGGCCACATAACGCTTGCCCGATATGGTGCCCTCGTTGTAGCAGTTCAGCACCGTGGTGGCGCCCGAGTAGGAGTTGGTGATACCGGCCGCGCCGCCGCTGGTGGTGGCTGCCGTGATATGGCCGGCGTTGAAGCAGCCAGAGAAATGAGTGCCTGCCGTGCTCAGATAGCCCGCTATGCCGGCCACATAGCCGTTGCAGCTGATGGCGCCCGTGTTATAGCAGTTCTCGAACATGGCATACGGGTCGCTGCCCGACACCGTGGCGCTCACCTCACCGGCGATGCCGCCGTTGCGCATACCCTTCGGTTCTAAGTCGGCGAAGTTGGCGCAGTTCTTCAGCGTGTTGTACGCCTTCACATAGCCTGCAATGCCCGCGATGCGGTTGATGCCGCTGATGACGCCGTAGTTGCGGCAGTTCTGAATCATATTGGCCTTCAGCGACGTGGTGTTGGCCGTTTCGCCAACTATGCCGCCGGCCGAGTAGTTGCGTGCCGTTACCTCGCCGTAGTTCACACAGCCGTCGATGGTAGTTGCCGAGTAGGTGCTGCCGGCGATGCCGCCCACAGCGTTGTTGTTCGACGACATGGTTACAAGGCCGTGGTTGACACAGTTCGTGGCCGTGCCGCTGAGCTGACCGGCTATGCCGCCCGCGTAAACCTCTATGGGCTTGGGAGTGGGCTGGCTCGTGCCTGTCTGAGTATATTCCTGGGGTGCCGTGCCCGTTACCGTGCCGTAGTTGACGCAGCCCGTGATGACCGGGTTGCCCGTGGTGGCCGAGTATCCGGCTATGCCGCCGGCATATTTCAGACCCTCAACAGTGGCGCGGTTGGTGCAGTTCTCTATGCGGCCCGCCGGGTTTACCAGACCTGCTATGCCGCCCATGTGCTCACCCTTGCAGGTGGTGAAAAGAACCGTCGATTTAACGCCTGCTATGCGGCTGGTGGCGTCGGTGGTGATGTTGCTTACCGTGCCGTTGACAGTACCTGCCAACAGACCGCCGTTGAGGTTGGCCTGCAGGTTGAAGCCCTTAAGACTCAGGTTCTTCACTATGCCGCCCTGGGCCACGCCGCCGAAGAGTCCGTGCGAGTTGACCTCCGTGGTGGCTTCCGCCTGGCTGGTGATGTTGCTGACGCTGTGGTTGCGGCCATCGTAGCTGCCCCCGAACCAGTTGCCGTCAGCGCCCGCCTGTACGAACGGGGTAGAGGCGAAGTCTATGTCGGCGTTCTGAACAAAGTATTTGCCGATGAAGTTGGTGGCGCCCTCCTTCATGTAGGTGCCTATCTTGTTGAAGTCGGCTGCCGAAGCCACCACAAACGGGTCAGCCTCCGTGCCTGTGCCGCTCAGCACATAAGGCATGAACTGCAGAGCCAAAGGGCGCGAGAAGCCGTTGGCGGTGAGCGTTACAGTCGACGAGCAGATGGCCGTGGAAGCCGTGTTGGCCGATACGTTGTTGCCGCTGATGGTTACCGCGCCCGTGTTCGACGACGTTGCCGTGAGCTGCATTGCCGTGCTCAGAGTGCCGTTGCGGAAGTCCTTGGCCGTCTGGCCCTCCGGCATCACGATGTAGCTTGCGCAGGCGGCCATCACAGCCGGTTCGTCGGCAAGAGCCGTGTTGATGGGGTAGTACCCGGCGCGGTAGGTCCAGCCCGTGGCGCCAAGCCATGCCTCGCCGTTGACGAACTCTGCCGTGGTGAGAGGAATGCCCCACGTTACGTCCTGGTTATTGGCCGCGCGGCAGCCCGCAAACTGGCTGTCGTAGGCACAGTCCTGCATGGCCGGGTTGGAGCTGAGCTGGAAGTTGTCGCCTATCAGCGCGCCGCACAGAGTCATGTCGGCGGCGCCCACAGCACCCGCGTTGTAGCAGCTTACAATGTTGCCTGCCTTGTGGCCCGTGGAGGTGAAGCCCGTGAGGCCGCCGCTCTCGTTGCCGTCGCAGTATACGCTGCCGAAGTTGGCGCAGCGCGTCATATCGCCCTGGTTAGTGCCGGCGATGCCGCCCGTGTTCTGCACCTCGGCGAAAGTGGAGCTGATGCCGTCGTTGAAATGGCGTGCCGTTACCGAGCCCGTGTTTACACAGTCCGTGAGGCGTGCTATGCAATAGCCTATGATGCCGCCGGCCTCGTCGCTGTTGCTCAGCACATTGCCCGTGTTCACACAGCGTTCCACAAAATTGTCAACCCCGTTGTTGTCGGGATTCGAGCGGCCTACGATGCCGCCCACCGTGCCGCCCAGACACGTTATGTCAGCACCGTTGTAGCAGTCTGTTATCTGCACGTCGTTGCCCGTGTATCCGGCAATCGAGCCAACATAGTTATAGCCGCGCACCATACCGTTGACGATGCGCACATTCTTGATGCGTGCGCCGGCGCCCAAGGCACCGAACAGACCCACATTCTCGGCCGAGCCGTTGGCTGCCGTGTAGCTCAGAGCCACGCCCTTGTCGTCGAACTTCACACGGTCAATCTTCACATTGCTGATGGTGTGGTTATTGCCGTTGTAGATGCCGGCAAACCAGTAAGTGCGTTCCGGGTAGTTGGTACCCGTCTGCACGCAGGCAATGCCCTCGAAGGGCTCGTTCTTCATGTCTATGTCGGCCGTCTGGCTGAAGTATTTGCCTGTGTAATGCTCCTGTGTTGAGCCGTTGCACATACTTGCCATGTTCTGCAGGTCGACAGCCGTGGCTATGATGTACGGGTCAGCCTCCGTGCCGCTGCCGCTGAAGAGCACCGGTATCTTGGTCAGTGGCACCTGGAGCGTGTAGCTGCCGTTGACCAGCGTAACGACTGCGCTGCTCACCTTCTTGGCGTCGCCGCAGAGGATTTTGCCGCCCGAGATGCTGAACACGTTGCTGCTCTCCTCGTTCTTAACAGTGGCCGTTATGGTGCCCTGCGTTGATATGGAGGCCTCAGTGCCGAACTCCTGTGCTGAAGTGCCTTAGGGGAAGAGGATGTAAGTCTGGGCTGCCGCCAGCGTCAGTGCCGGCTGCAGTTTCGGGCGCACATACAGCCCCTGTTCGGCCTGCCAGAAAGTGGGGTCAAGGCCTGCGGGCAGTGTGCCGCCGGTGAGTTGCAGAGTGGTGAGACCCGTGATGCCCTGTGCCTCTTTGAACCCGGCTGCCATGGTGCCCCACAGCGACGTGTCGTAATAGTTGTTTTCAGGCACTATGGAGGGCGAGTAGAGGTTTCCGGCCACGGCGCCGCGGTTGTTCATCGACGGGCAGTCAACGTAGCCGAGAGCCACGTTGCCGCACAGCTGCACCTTCGACGAGCTGGAGCTGCGGCCCGTGATGCCGCCGGCATACTGGTTGCTGACGCTCACCACGCCCCCGTTGAAGCAGTTGGTGATGACGCCGCCGGCCTGCCAGTAGCCCATGATGCCGCCGCCACCCTCCTGCACTCCCTCGGCGCGCGAGCTGTGGAACGAGTGCAACTCGATGCGGCCCGTGTTGATGCAGTTGGTTATGGTGCCGTAATAAAGGCCGCCGGTGATGCCGCCTGCGTAGCGGTAATTGCAGTATACCGTGCCGGTGTTTTGGCAGTCGGCAACCGTCAGCGTGGTGCTGCTCGTGGCGCTGCAGTCGCCCACGATGCCGCCGGCGTAGTCGGAATAGGAGCGCACCGTGCCGGCCGATGAACAGCCGCTAACCGTGGAACCCTGCGACATACGTCCTACCACCATGCCTACCTTGGAATAGGAGGTTACGGAGCAGGAGGCGTCAAAGTGCAGATTCGTCACCGAACCCTTTTCCAGAATGCCGATGAAGCCCGTGTATTGGCGCGAGCCTCGGGTAGTGGTGTTGCTTGACGTGCTTATGGAGCCGTCGTCCTTAAACACCATGCCGTTGATGGTCAGGTTGCTGATTTTGTGGCCGCGGCCGTCGATGTTGCCCGAGAATTTCCACGACGTGGTTGACGTGCGGTGGAAATTGGTTACGGCGCCGATGCCCAGGAAGGTGGTGTCGTGCTGCATATCTACGTCTGCCGTAAAGGCAAAGTAGAGTCCGGCGCACACGTCGCCGCCCGCCTTTGTCTGGTTGTTGGTGGCCGTGGTACCGTCGTCGGTGCCGTTCACGTACTTGGCCAGAGCCAGCACATCAGCCTTTGAGGTGATCAGATATGGGTCTGTCTGAGTGCCGCTGCCGCTCAACGGTGGCGCCGCCTGCATTCCCAGTCCTCCGATCATGAGAACTGCTGCCAACGCCGCTCTCCGGTAAAGGGTCTTGTTCATGGATTTGTTGATTGTTCGGCCTGCCGGGTTGAAGCGCGGCCGGGTTTATAAATTGTATTTGGTTATTTTCGGGTAAGACGGGATGTTGATTTATGTTATGTTCGCACCCCAAAGGTACAACTTTTTTCACATTCTTGCAAATATTTTCACTAAAAAAAAGCAGAATAGTTAATCTGTATTAATTCTGAGGCGCAAAAAAATTTTCAGATATTCCCCCTTCTGACGACCACGATGCCCGCTCTGCCGAACCTCTCGGCAGCCGCTGAACGGGCGGCGCAGGCGTTTGAAAATATCTAAAAAAAACTTAATTAGTGTGGCGCCCGGCAGGCCGTTAAACGCATATTTATTAACTTTGCAGGTGAGGGGCGAAGCGTGAGTTCCGTGCCCCGCAAACCGAAACGATTTGTAACAATGCTGAAAAAAATACGTGTCGCTCTGGCGGCTCTGTTCTTCCTGGGCATCACAGCCCTGTTGCTCGATTTTACCGGCACGCTCCATGCGTGGCTCGGGTGGATGACGCGCATACAGCTCCTCCCGGCCGCCATGGCGCTCAACGTAGGCGTCCTCGTTGGCCTCGCAGTGCTCACCCTGCTCTTCGGCCGCGTCTATTGCTCCGTAATCTGTCCGCTTGGGGTGATGCAGGACATATTCTCGCGCTTCCACCGCCGCCGCAAAGCCCGTTTCCGCTTCTCTTACACCCCGGCGCATAACTGGTGGCGATACACCATCTTCGGCCTCTTTGTGGTGGCAATCATCTGCGGCATAGGCTCTTTTGTGGCGCTCCTGGCGCCTTACAGCTCTTACGGCCGCATCGTCAACAATCTCTTCGAGCCTCTTTACCGCCTCGGCAACAATCTGCTGGCATATTTTGCCGAGCGTGCAGACTCCTACGCCTTCTATCATGTTGACGTTTGGGTGAAGTCGCTGCCGGTGTTCATTGTGGCCGCCGTTACCTTCGTGGCTCTTTTCTTTGTGGCGTGGCGCCACGGTCGGCTCTACTGCAACACCATCTGCCCGGTGGGTACGCTATTGGGCTTCCTCAGTCGCTTCAGCATCTTCGGCATAAAAATCAACACCGACAAATGCGTCAACTGCGGCCTCTGCTCGCGCGGCTGCAAGGCTGAGTGCATCGACGGCAAGAACCATCGTGTGGATGCCTCGCGCTGTGTGGCCTGCATGGACTGCATCAACATCTGCAACGAGGGCGCCATCTCTTTCGGCCTGCGCGGCAAAGGGTTACGGATAAAAGGCATGGCACCGGAAGCCTCTTCCAACGGGCCGTCAGACCCGGGGCGCCGCACTCTCATCACCACCGGCATCCTCATGGGTGCCACGGCTGCCGTTACGGCGCAGACAAAGAAGGTAGACGGCGGATTGGCTATCCTCACCGACAAGAAGGTGCCCCGCCGCCAGACGCGCATTGTGCCTCCCGGCGCCATCAGCAGCGACCATCTCGCCGACCATTGCACAGGCTGTCAGCTCTGTGTCAACGCCTGCCCCAATGATGTGCTGCGACCCTCGGGCAACATCCTCACCTTCATGCAGCCGCAGTCGAGCTACGAGCGCGGGTACTGCCGCCCGGAATGTACTGCCTGCTCCGACGTATGCCCCGCAGGCGCCATCCTCCCCGTGACGCGCGAACAGAAAACGGCAATTCAGATTGGCCACGCGGTGTGGATAAAGAACAACTGTCTGGCCGTTACCGACGGGGTGGCATGCGGCAACTGTGAGCGCCATTGTCCGTCGGGTGCCATTCAGATGGTGCCGCTCGACGAGAACGACTTCTCCTCGCCCATGGTGCCGGCCGTGAACGAAGCGCGCTGCATCGGCTGCGGCGCCTGCGAAAACCTCTGTCCCGCTCGTCCCTTCTCCGCCATCTATGTGGAAGGTCACGAGCGCCACAGCAAAATTTAAGTCTAAGTATATGTCAAATAAGCAGATAACACGTCGCGAGTTCCTGAAACGCCTCGGTCTGGGAGGCGCCGTGGCAGGCACCGCCGCCCTGGTGGGTTGCTCGGCAAAAGATGCCGTTGCCGGCTCACAGGCAGCCCTCGGTCCCATCCCCAAAGATAAAATGACTTACCGCACCAATCCCTCAACAGGCGACAAGGTGTCGCTGCTCGGATACGGCTGCATGCGCTGGCCGACCATGTCGGGAGAAGCGGTGAAGGATAAAAATGCGTCGCCCGAGGAGGCCAAGCTCGACCAGAAGGCCATTAACCGCCTGGTGGATTTTGCGCTTGAGCACGGGGTGAACTACTTCGACACGTCGCCGGCTTATTGTCAGGGTCAGAGCGAACGGGCCACGGGTATAGCCCTCAGCCGCCATCCGCGCAACAAGTATTTCATCGCCACCAAGCTCTCCAACTTCGACCCCTCAACGTTCAGTCACGACGCCTCGGTGGCCATGTACCGCAACTCGCTAAAGGAGCTGCAGACGGATTACATCGACTATTATCTGCTCCACGCCGTGGGTATGGGCGACGACGGCATGGAGATGCTGCGCAAACGGTATATCGACAACGGCATGCTCGACTTCCTGCTCGCCGAGCGCGAGGCAGGCCGAATCCGCAATCTCGGTTTCTCCTATCACGGCGATGTGGCGGTGTTCGACTATCTGCTCGCAAACCACGACAAATACAAATGGGACTTTGTGCAGATTCAGCATAATTATTCCGACTGGCAGAACGCCGCCGAGGGTGAGACGAAGTCGGAATATCTCTACGGGGAGCTGCAGAAACGTGGCATACCGGCTGTTGTCATGGAGCCGCTGTTAGGTGGCCGTCTGGCCTCCGTGCCCGACGCTGTGGCCGCGCGTCTGAAACAGCATGAGCCGGAACGCTCCGTGGCCTCGTGGGCCTTCCGCTATGCCGGCACAATGCCCGGTATCCTCACCGTGCTCAGCGGCATGACACACATGGAACACCTGCAGGATAACCTCCGCTCGTTCTGCCCGCTGAAACCTCTCACCGACGCCGAGATGCAGATGCTCTACAGCCAGGCCGCCGTGATTGCCAAATACCCTTATATCAACTGCAATCAGTGCCAGTATTGCATGCCCTGCCCCTACGGACTCGACATACCCGGCATCTTCGGCCATTACAACAAATGTCTCGACGAGGGCAACATAGCGACCAACCGCCGCGACCCGGACTATGCCCGCGCGCGCCGCGCCTACCTCATCGGCTACGACCGCGCCGTCGACAAAGAGCGCCAGGCCTCCCGCTGCATAGCCTGCGGCACCTGCCTGCCTCACTGTCCCCAGCGCATCGACATCCCCCTGCAGATGCAGCAAATCGACGCCTACACCGAGCACCTCCGCACCGACACCTGATCCCCCCCCCCAATGTTGCGCATCCCCACATTGCTGCGCCGCGCCGTATGCGATGTGATGGCTATTTCTTGTTCATTTTGCCGGTGATCATCAGGTCGCCTTCCTCGGTGATGTAAATGCTAATGTCCCATCCGCAGGATACTGTTTTTACCCGGTCGGCAATCTTCACCGGAGTGTAGCGGTCAGTTGTTGTGCCGTCGCCAAGCTGACCGTCTTTGTTTCCTCCCCATGCCCAAAGAGTTTCATCAGTTTTCAGAACCATAAAAAATTTTCCACTGGCGGAAACCTCCTGGTAGTTGCCTTTGGCGGCGGAAGTTACAGTGATGGCGAAGAAGGCGAGAAGACAGAGAAGCAGGCGTAAGCGCATATTTGTTGATTTTGGGGTTGACATAAGTTGTTAGTTCGAAATTGTTTCTTTTTACAAATGTAATAAAAAGCCTCCGTTCGCCCAAATCCGCGGTCATACGGGCGATGGCAAAAAACCGGACAGCAGGCCGGGTCGGTGAGGGCGTTGCTGTCCGGTATGTATGGGGGTCGCGGGGCGTTACCGTATCATGATGCGCTGCGTATATGCCTGTGTGGCAGTGAGTACGCGCACTACGTAGATGCCCGGTTGGCTGTGGCTCATGTCGGCTACGGCGGTGGTGCCGTCGATGCGCACGCCGGTGTTGACGCGCATGCCGCGCATGTCGTACACCTCCATGCCGGTGATGGTCTCCGGACAGGTGGCCACGGCTTCGTCGCCCGTCAGCATTACGCTGAACTCATCGCCGGTGAGCATCTTTATGCCGGTGGTGGTGACGGTGAAGGTGGTCGAGGCCAGGAAGGCGTTGCCGTTGGCAGGCTTGTAGTTGAGCAGCAGGGTGTATTCCTTGTCCTTTTCGGCGGCCATGAAGGGGAAGGAGCAGGTGATGTGCTTTGTTTCGCCGGGTGCCAGAATAATGGCCGGTGTGGAGCCGCTGTAGAGCGCTGTGCTGCCTTCGCGGGCCCAGAACCATATTGGCTTCATGTAGTAGCCCGAGGTGGCGGTAACGTCGAGGCTGAAGGTGATGTTGGTGGCGTCAACCGCTGTGCTGTTGGCCACAACAAGGTTCTTGGCCGTCATCTTCATGGTGGTCTGGTTGGTCTCGGCCGTTACGGTGGCAAAGGGGCTGAGGCGCTCGTAGCCGTCGGCGGTCTCCCTAACGAAGGCAATCTTATATGTTGTGCCGGCGGTGAGGGAGGTGGGTACGTCGGTAACCATTTCCATGTCCTGAGTTTCGTTGGCCGGCACATCCACGGTCATTTTCTCGGAGATGGAGGTCATGGTCTCGTTGCTGTTGAACCAGCCAATGTATACGTCGTCGTAATATTCTTCGGAGCTGCTGTTGACGTACTTGCCCTTGACGGCGCAGGTGCCGCCCACGAAGGCCGGGGTGAGGGCTGCCAGTTCGGTAACGCTGATGTTGGCGGCGCTGCCGTTGATGAGGGTCTTGGTGCCATTGCTCACACGCAGTTTGTATTTGTTGCGCACGGTTGAAAGCACGTATGCGTCAGCCTCAGACGTGCTGCCGTCCTCCTCCTGGAAGACGTTGTAGGGGATGATGCTGTAGACACCGTCGGCCATGGTCGAGGGCAGCGTTGTGGTCTGCGACCGGAAGCCGTAAGCGGGTTTGAGGCTGGTGGTGGTGCTGCTTGCCGAGGTGTAGGTCTTGCCGTTGTCGCCAACGTAGCGGAACATATAGCTGACGCGCGGTATTACGGTGCTGGCAATGCTGCCGCCGAAGCCGGTAAGGGTAAGACGGGTGCCCGACAGCGCCAGGGTATAGCCCGAGTTGTAGTCAACGCCTCTGAAGGGCTTTTCGCCGGCGAACTTAGGCTGCAGGTCGAGGATGGCAGTCTGGCCGCGGTTGAAGCCGCCGCTGCCGCCGCCGATGCCTAACGAGCCGGGGTCAAGGGCCGTGAGCAGGAAGTAACCGTCGGACGAGCCGCCCCAGCCCCAGTTGAGGTGGAAATAGCCGTTGCCCTGATAGCCGTCGACAACAAAGGCATGACCGCCGCCGTCGCCGCTGCCGCTGTAGTAAACCGGGTGTCCCCGCTTGAGCGAGCCGTAGACCTGATCTTCCCATTCATAGAGGGTGAAGGTGTTGCGGTCGAGATGACGGCTCGACGGCGAATAGCTGAAATACGTAACCAGCGCCGGCAGCACATCGCGCGAGTAGGCGCCCGACGAGCTTTCGTTGTACATCATGTTTACGCTCACACCGCAGGCACGCATCAGCGTGGCCACGGCGTTCTTCTCCTTCTCGGTAGACGCGGAGGTATAGCGGTGAGTCATCTGCGACCAGGCGAAAGTGGTGGCGCCGAAGTCGAATGAGTTGGTGATGTCTTTGTAGACGTAAGAGTGCGAGCCTGTGCCCTTTGCGGGAGCTTTCCAGAAACGCAGCAGCTGAGCCATGGCGGTGGCCACGCAGCCTGTGGGCGCCGTCTTGGTGTTGTATACCGGACACTGGGCGTTGTAGGGAGCCGACTGGTTCCACAGCGTAAGTACCAGCGGCGCAATGAAGTCGCGCTGCGGACGCGCCATGGCCACCGTCTTCACGGGCGCCTTGCGGGCCTCGTCGATCTGGCGGGCATACCCTTCGAGCCACCACTTCATCTGCGGGGGCAGCGAGGCATAGTTGAACGAGCCGCTGTCGCTGTAACCCAACACGGGAGCGGCCACATCGTCGGCCGACGCGATGACGAAGCCCTGAGGCGTGTTGAAGGCATAATAGGCCGGAGTGGCCGTTTCCGTTCCTGCGTAGGCAAACTCCAGAGGAGCCGCGGCATAACGGCTGCCGCCCTCGGCTTGTTGTATGCGGCCCTTGGCCTGCTCCACACTGAGCGGAGCCGACAGCATGCTGAAAACGGTTATCAGCATGGCTGCCAAGAAGAGGTATAATCGTTTCATGCAGTTGATGAGTTTTCTCGTTACAGAAAGTAGATGAGTTTTCTCGTTACAGAAAGTAGATGAGTTTTTCAGATTGCAAATTTAACCAAATTTTTCTGATTGGCAAACCCCTGCCTTTGACAACGCCCCTCCCCCCCCGCGATAACATTCTTGCACCCCGGAGTCTGTGATTTTCAAAACAAAAGCATTACCTTTGTAAAACGAAGCATTCATTGGATATGGAAGCAAATAACTCACAGTTGGTGATATATCAGACACCCGACGGAAATATGTCGATTGACGTTACCGTTGAGAATGAAACGGTATGGCTGAGTCAGGGACAAATGGCTGAACTTTTCGATAAAGATCAGTCGGTCATAGCACGTCATATCACCAACGTTTTTAAGGAAGGAGAACTATTATACTTTTAGCTCTATTAGGAGTGATTTACTTTAAAAATACAACTGATAAAGATGATTTAGCCCAATAGTTAGATAAATATTAGGATATGCTGATACTGGGGTTATTTATCGGAATAGTAGCTGCTATAGTGCTATCAGCAGTGATTATATTATAAAAATAGAGCCAGTCTATTAAGTTAGGCTGGCTCTTTTCTTTTATATTAATTATCTCTCTTTTTCTTTTTATCCTCTTGCTTTTCAATTATCCAGCCAATAAGATAAACTATAAGGAATATACCCAGTAAGCTCCAGATAACATATCTAAAAGGTATGTAATCAAAGATACTTATTACCAGAGCTACAACTGGGATAAGCAGTAAGCCCCCAATTTGCGCCCCACAGCCACCTACAAAGCTGCCATCTTTATAGTGAAAACCCATAGATATTAATGATTACTTTTGGTTCTATTGCAGTGTACACAAAGCATCTGGCAATTTTCTTTTATAGTTTTACCGCCTTTGCTCCACGGAATTATATGGTCTGCTTCCATTTCATCTATTTCAAAATGCTCTCCACAGATTTTACAGATACCTTGCTGCTCTTCATATACAGCTTCTTTAATATCATCGCCAAAAGTGCGTAAACCTAAGTGCCGCTCATCACCAGTAAAGAGATAGGGGATAATACCGCTTTTGCGCTCTACATCACTATCCTTTAGAAGTTTTGCTATTTTGGCATCCAGAGCATCCTTATCTATTATCTCATCCTTTTTTAGCTCATACCACTTACCCCAATCTAAGCCAGCTATGATACCTTTACGCTTAGACACATAAAAGTTATTCTTCACCCAGTTAATTACAGTCTGGTAGTAGCTCCAAAGTTGAGTAGCGTTAGGGTCGTGCTGGTGCTGTCCCATATAAAGGCGTATATCATTGATACCCTCTTTATCACACATCCACTTTAGAGCCAGCTCTAATAGCTCTTGCCGTTCTGGAGATTTAGTTACTATATCTTTGCCTAAAAGGGCTGCTGGGGCGTTAGTACGTTTGCTAAAGTATCTTTTAGCATCAGTTACAAAAGTACCAGCAAATACAGCATTCCTTAGCTCTTGCTCTGTTAGCCTTACTCCAGCTATGTTAATTGTTTCAAACCACTTTAGCTTCTCATCATTATCACCAGAGCAAACATATATAGTTAACTCATAGTTAAGTATCTTTTCTTTTTCTGGCTCTGTGAGATTGAAGAAGTACTGAAAATCATAGGCAAAATCACCGTTAACATACTGGCATATAGAGATAGTGCGCTGCTGTCCATCTATGATTTCAAAAGTACCATCATCCTTAGCAGCCCAGTACATCACATTAAGCGGATAGCCAGCTTTTACAGTTGTAATAACTGCATCTCTTTGCTTATCCTTATAGATAAATTCTCTCTGGTAAGGAGGTCTAACATCCAGCTTACCGCCATAGGCTACCACACCGCTCTCACCGCTATCCAGATAACCCTCTGTTAGCTCTCTTACTGTTATTTTAAGGGGCGTTATATCCATCTTAGTTAATTTGTTTGCGTCTTATAAGTAATCTTGAAAAGAGCCTTTTTCCTTTTAAGTAAGGTCGCTCTTTAAGCATTGGATTAAGCAGAGTTCCAGTAGGAATAGCACCAGTACCATAGGGGAAAACAGATAAAGTACCATCTGCATCTCTATTAAAGGCTACTATTTCAAACTCATCTGGGTTATACTTATCTAAAAATGTGATAGGTACACACATTACATCATTGTAATCAGATGGTATATCTACTGTGTTTTTTACAAAGATAGCATCAAAGTTATCCAGCTTAGGGTATAGCTCTGGCTTATAGCTCTGATAAGAGATAAAAGGTTCGTGCCGTTGCTGATTATCTATGTTAGTAAACCATCTAACTCCTTTAACCTTTATCCACTTTTTGCCATCTGCATCTATGCCACATCCAGAAGCTTTTAGGGGATAGTAGTCTGGCACATTAAAAACCCTATCACCACTATGTATAGAGATACCCAGCCAGATTTTATTATCTGCAAACAGCGGAAATATTGATTGAGTAGCTATAGAGTTGATATTACCGATAATGAGGAACTTCTTATTATGCTTTATAAGAAAAGATACATATTCTCCAAATAAGGAAAAAGGAGGATTGGTAACTACTACATCCGCTTGCTCCAATAGCTCTACACATTCTGGGCTATCATAAGAACCATTACCTCTAAGAGGTACTGTAGGGATAGATTCTAAGCTCTCCAGAGTGGTAATATCTAAAGAACCATCATACACCAGAGATACAGCCTTATCAGTAGTGTAATCACTAAATAAATCTGGATTCTGATTCTTATAGCAGGTGGTAATCAGTTTTTTAAGTCCCAATCTTTTAAAATTGAGTGCAAAGTATCTAAAGAAATTGCTTACTCTGGGGTCATCACAATTACAAAGCACAGTCTTACCTTTAAAAAAGGCTGTATAGTGCTTCAGCTCTTTTTCAATATCGGTAAGCTGTGTAAAAAATTCATCGTTCTTACCAGCCTTAGCAGTATTTAATCCTTTGTTACTGGGCATAGCATTAAGGGTATTAGATTGCAAAGTTACAAAAAATTAGGTAAATCCAGCCCATTTACAGCCAGATTTACCTAAAGAGCGCTATATTGGGAATTGCAGGAATAGTGCTGCTTATGGTGGCTGTAGCGTTTATCCGCCCGTGGTACAATGTGTGGTCGCAGGAGATGGAGGGTAAGGCTGAGTTTGCCAAAGCCGAACAAAACCGCAAAATCAAGATTGAGGAAGCTAAGGCTAATCTGGAGGCCGAGAAGCTCAACGCTCAGGCTGAGGTAGAACGAGCTAAAGGAGCCGCTGAAGCCATCCGCATTGAAAACGGCAACATCACTCCCACCTACATTCAGTATCTGTGGGTGCGCCAGCAGGCAGACCTCAGCGACAAGACCGTTATCTATGTACCCACGGAAACCAATCTCCCAATTCTTGAATCAACAAGAGGGTTAATGCCTCAAAAACAAGAATAATAGTATCATGGAGTATGGAAGGACTTCGTTTCTTTTAGAAAAAGCACCGGAACAATATAAGGTATTATCCGGACTGAAACCTTTTGCTCTCATTTATGCGGGAGTACTCGCTATAGCAATCCTTCTTTCACTCTTTGTACAATGGGGTATTGTAGAATTCTTCATTAATTTATTGATGGGATGGACACTTTTGTCCGTCCCATTCATGGCAGTTATAATTGTTGCTTTCGATAAAGAAATAAAACTGCCACAGGAGGAGGAATCGTTTCCGAACCCTAAAAAAACATTGAGCTATAAATTTTCTATGGTTTGGGGCTGCTTTCTTATTGTGGCCGGAATAGTAACATTGTACTTTTCAAACGAGTACAAAAAATACTATGCCTTTCAATGTCAAACATTCTTCCTTGAGCAACCCACAGGGGTATATCATATAAGAGAAGATTGTAAATATATCGGGATTGATGAAGATGACAATTACATTGAAAACATTTCCGTTACAAAAGTAAAAGGTGTTGATGTTGTGGGTGATGGCTTCTCATTCTGCGATGCTTGCAGAGAATGGGCAGAAGAAGCAGAAATGGAATTTGAAGCGAATCGATATTACAGAAAATAATAATCGGATGAAATAATTTAACAATCAAAAATATGTCACAAAAAAACCACTACACGGGCTTAACAGAAGCGGAAGTGCTGGAGAGCCGAAGAAAAAATGGTGTGAACGTGCTCACGCCTCCCAAGCAGGATCCGTGGTGGAAGGAGTTCCTTGACAAGTTCTCCGACCCGCTCATCATAATCCTGTTGGTTGCAGGTGTGCTGTCTGTTGGCATCTCATTTTATGAGTATTTCGGCCTGAAAGAAGACTGGAAGGTGTTCTTTGAGCCTATCGGCATCTTCGTGGCCATCGGTCTTGCAACCACGCTGGCGTTCGTCTTTGAGCAGAAAGCCAACAAGGCGTTCAAAATTCTCAATCAGGTAAACGACGATGAGCTTGTTGAGGTGATGCGCAACGGCGCCATGACCACCATACCGCGTAAGGATGTGGTGGTAGGCGACATCGTCGTCCTCAACACCGGCGATGAGATTCCGGCCGACGGCGAGCTGCTTGACGCCGTTACGCTCAGTGTGGATGAATCGTCGCTCACCGGCGAGCCTCTGTGCGCAAAGACCATCGACCCGGCTCATTTTGACAAAGAGGCCACCTATCCGTCGAATCACGTTTTGCGCGGCACTAAAATCATGGAGGGCCACGGGGTGATGCGCGTGCTGAAAGTTGGCGACGCCACTGAAATGGGCAAGGTGTTTGAGGAAGCGCAGATTGACGATTCGGTCAAGACTCCTCTTAACGAGCAGCTTGACGGCCTGGCCGACTGGATAACGAACGCCAGCTACATCTTCGCAGGCCTCATCATTGTGGGTCAGCTGATTCATTTCCTCGGCTGGGGTGCCTGGCAGGCGTGGACTCTGGCCATTCCGGTGGCACTCTTCTTCTGGCTTGTCATCAAGAAGTTTGACGACTGGTCAAAGGTTAAGTGCATTTTCACCATCATAGCATTCTTTGTCATCTTCTTTGCCATGGTGATAGGAGCATTCTCCATGCTCAATCCCGGCGCCGACAGCAATACATGGTCGATGCTCCTTGCCCATACGCTGCAGACGCTGATGGTGGCCGTTACGCTGATTGTGGTTGCGGTGCCCGAAGGCCTCCCCATGGCAGTAACCCTTTCGCTGGCCTATTCGATGCGTGCCATGCTCAAGACCAACAATCTTGTGCGCAAGATGCACGCTTGCGAAACGATGGGAGCAACCACCGTTATCTGCACTGATAAGACAGGCACCCTGACCCAAAACCAGATGCAGGTCTACAAGACCAATTTCTTCGGTGAGCCTTCAGACGAAGTGCTCTATGAGGGCATTGCGGTGAACTCCACAGCTCAGCTTGACCTGTCGGGCGACAAGCCTCAGGTATTAGGAAATCCCACCGAAGGCGCCCTGCTGCTCTGGCTGCGCGAACGCGGCGCCGATTATATGAAGCTCCGCAGCGAAGCCACGCGTGTGCAGGAACTGCCCTTCACCACCGAACGCAAATACATGGCCACGGTGGTAACATCCGCTACCGGCAAGAAGATACTCTATGTAAAAGGCGCCCCGGAGATTGTCTTTGGTATGTGCAAGAATACCTGTGGCGTTACGAAAAAGGAAATCGACGCGCAGCTGCTCGAATATCAGAATCAGGCTATGCGTACTCTGGGATTCGCTTATCAGGAACTGGGCGATAAGGATGCCACTATTGCCGACGGGAAAGTGGTGGCCGACAATCTCACATTCCTTGGCATCGTAGCCATCTCAGACCCTGTGCGCGCTGACGTTCCCGCAGCTGTGGGAGAAGTAATTGACGCCGGCATCAAGGTGAAAATTGTTACGGGCGACACCCCCGGCACAGCCAAAGAAATCGGTCGACAGATTGGATTGTGGAATGACCAAACCGACACAGACCGCAACATCATCACAGGGCCGGAGTTTGCTGAATTGTCAGACAAAGAGCTTAAAGAGCGTGTAGGCGAACTGAAAATCATAGCCCGCGCCCGACCGCTCGATAAGAAGCGCCTTGTGGAGGCACTTCAGGCCAACAACGAGGTGGTGGCAGTAACCGGCGACGGCACAAACGACGCTCCCGCCCTCAAGACCGCGCAAGTAGGCCTCTCAATGGGCGACGGCACCTCTGTGGCCAAAGAGGCTTCTGACATCACCATCATCGACAACTCCTTCTCGTCGATAGGACGCGCGGTGATGTGGGGACGCTCGCTCTACAAGAACATACAGCGGTTCCTGCTGTTCCAGCTCACCGTAAATGTGGCCGCCTGCTTCCTCGTGTTGTTTGGCTCCTTCATGGGCACAGAATCGCCGCTTACCGTAACGCAGATGCTTTGGGTGAACCTCATCATGGACACCTTCGGCGCAATGGCCCTGGCCTCTCTGCCATCCTCGCGCAACGTAATGGCCGACAAACCCCGGCGGCGCGAGGCTTCCATCCTCACACGCCCCATGATGTCGGAACTGCTTGGCGTCGGCTTCCTCTTCTTCGCCATAACCCTGGGCTTCTACTGGCTGTTCAACCACACTGATGTTACCTCGATTCCGCAGATGTTCCATACAACTGTCGGCGCCGTTTCCGCGATGACACCGTATGAAGCCACCCTGTTGTTCTCCATCTTCGTGTGGACACACTTCTGGTATATGTTCAACGCCCGCTGCTTTGAAACCGGCGAAAGCGTCTTCAAAGTCAGGATGAGCCAAGGCTTCTGGACCATCGTCGGCATCATTGTCATTGGTCAGCTCTTCATCACCGAAATAGCCTACGAGTTCTTCAACGTTGAGCCTATGCTTCACACCCTCGACTGGAGCTTCAACCCCTCCGGAGCCCTTGACTTCGTAATCATAGTAGCGGCCTCGTCGCTTGTTATGTGGATTAGAGAAATCTACGAACTGTTCAGAGGCAAACCCGTCGCACCTGAATCAGCCCCCAAGGCATAAATATTGACTCATACCCGATGGCGCATCGAGGCACAGACTCCGATGCGCCATCATCATCCATAACCCCGGGCTTATCCTTTTAGGGATAACGAGCTCGAGCAACAAACTAAACAAATAATGACATTAGACCCATATAATCTCCACAGATTTATCGAGGCGCAGGAAGGCGTCTACCCGCAAGCACTTGAAGAATTGCAAGATGGAAGGAAACGTTCTCACTGGATGTGGTATATTTTCCCGCAGCTTGCGGGACTCGGACGTTCATATAACTCGAATTACTATGGTATATCCGGACTTAAGGAGGCAAAATCATATTTGGAGCATCCGGTTTTGGGCCCACGCTTAAGAGAAGTTTCCGAAACAATCCTCAGTCTGCCTACCGATAATGCCGCTGAAGTGTTTGGAGGCATCGACAGCATGAAACTCCGCTCATCAATGACGCTCTTTGATTTGGTATCGCCCAAAGACACTTTTGCCCGCGTGCTTGAAAAGTACTTCAGCGGGTGCCCGGAGAATCATACAATCAGTATCCTTCAGAGAAACAATGAGCCATTTGCCTGACCACGGCAATTCATGTCTCTGCTTCCACGTGTAGTTGTTTGCTGACTATTGTCATAACAAGAACATCAGTTTGTTCTTAACTTTGGCCAGAATTGCCGCCAGGTCTCGCGCCTCTTGTCCCGGGTCAAAATGCTGAATCATCTCCACAGCCTGCCTCAGGAGTTCGCAATCCTCGTCCGATAGCGCGTTGTTGTTGATGGAGTAATCCGGGTTCTCGTATCTGTAGAACTTGTTGTCGTAGACCTCAATGGGCGCGTTGAAGCCCAGCTTGTCCGACCGCATCATCTGAATGTCGGCCTGTACCGGGGCAGCGGCGTAATTCCGTGGCAGGGCTATCGAAGATAGACCGACAAACGGTAGGATTTCTCATCCGGATTAGCTAAATTTGCAACATGACAGATACTACCCAACTTTCGCAACTGGCCTCCCTTGTGCTGCCTCCCTCCATTATGGATTTCTTCGATATCACCGGAATGGATGTCGAAGTCGTTGCTCCCAAGCCCGGAGACCACTATACACAGATAGTCCATATCTATCTTGATGAAAAAGACAACCGCACAGACGAGTTCAATGGATTACGTCCCAATGGGTTTACCGAACCGACAACAATCGAGGATTTCCCAATCCGTAACCGTAAGGTTGTCCTTCATGTCAGGCGTCGCAGATGGCTTGACAAGGAGGGGCACAACGTAATCATCAACCCCTATCCTCTTGTGTATGAAGGTACCCGCTACTCTGAGGAGTTCGCGGTTTTTTTAAAAGGAGTATATGGCAACCTCTCCGGTGACCTGCTGCTCGGCAGCTCACCGCTGGACCGTTGATGCAGGCAGCTTCCGTCGCAATTACAAGGAAGTTCTGAGCGGCTTCAACCAATGGGAACAGAAAGACCACGCCTCCGACTGGATTCTGTTACCCAAGAACTGCGGGACTCGACTGAGTATTGATGAGACTTCGCTGCACGATGACCTGTTCACGATTCTCTCCAACAAGGACGGCCATGGCAAATCGGGCACAATAGTTGCCATGGTTCGCGGCACAAAAGCATCGGACGTGATTGCGCAGTTGATGAAACTGCCGCAGGAACAAAGACTTGCAGTCACGGAGGTGACGATGGACTTTTCAGATTCAATGATGCGCATAGTCCGCGCCGTCTTCCCCAACGCCATGATAATCATCGATTGTTTCCACATAATCAAACGGTGTGGAGAGGCCGTAGAGGAAATCCGCCTCAAGGAAAAGCGCAATGCCGTAAAGGAACAGAACAAGGCAAAAGCCGAGCACAAAAAGAAGTTGGAGCAACTGATCAAGGCCCGTAAGGCCTATCGTAAAAAGCATCCGAAAACATATAAGGGGAAGAAACGTGGTCGCAAACCCTCCCGGCTCAGCAAGAAGTTTGTTCCGGAAGAACTTTCCAACGGAGATACGAAGATCGAGCTGCTTACGCGAAGCCGCGGACTTCTGTCCAAGAGCCGCGATAAATGGTCTGACGCACAGAAACAACGCGCAAAATTACTCTTCGACC
>OHAJ01000262.1_pt1 | contig 37361 bp, 32 predicted proteins | sample 1577101 | NCBI WGS metagenome assembly OHAJ01 (sample SAMEA3541531, study PRJEB24748) | human gut metagenome | biome: human gut; feature: human-associated habitat; material: faeces | place: China | collected 2012
GCCCCTCCATGTCGCCGCCGTCGCCGAGGCGCGCGCACAGCTGCTCGCAGAACGTGAGCAGCAGCGGCGTCGTGATCCACTCGTTGGCGTGGTGCGCAGCGTTGTAAAACACGAGCTTCGGCCCGCTGCCGAGCGTCAAATACCACAGCGGCCGGCCGAGCACGCTGCGGCCGAACTCCCCGACGGCGAGCATGGGATAGCGCGCGGCCAGCCCGCGCACAATATACCCGATGAGCGCCGAGGAATAGGGAATGTCCGTCGGCGTGACGGGAAACGGCAGCGGGATCGTCAGCGCCCGGCCGAGCGGCAGGCGCTCCGGATCGAGATAGGGATTGGCAAGCCGGATGGCGTCCACGCTCGTGCCGTACTGCCGCGCGAGGGCGGAAAACGTGTCGCCGGCGCGGATGGTGCGCGTGACGAAGCCGGTGTAGTACGGCAGCAGTGCGCGGTGCGTCCGCGCACCGGCGATGCCATCGGGCGCGAGGCCGTTTGCCGCCTGAAACGCACGCACGGCCGCCGCCGTCTGCGCGCCGAAGATGCCGTCGAGCGCACCCGGCGTCTGTCCGGCGCGCTCCAGCCCCAGCTGCAGCAGCGACACGAGCGCGCCGCGGTCGCCCTGTTTTAATGTTTGCGTCATGGAAATTCCTCCGATGCATCGAATTACCAAAACTGGTTCCGTACATCGTATGCACGCCGCCGCAGGCATTTGCGCCCCGGCAGGCAATCGAGCAAGAATGTTCCGCCGCTATTTTGCCCGAAACCCGGCATACTGATACTGCACGCGCAAAGGGGGGATTTTTTGCGGAAACAACCACATTTTTTGCGCCGCTTTGCCGTCACGGCGGCGGTCGCGCTCGCGCTGTGCGCGGGCGTGTCGGCGCAGGCGGCGTCGCTCGTGCCGCTCGGCCGGGCCGTCGGCATCCAGATGACGACGGCGGGCATGCTCGTGGCGGACCTCGCCGAGGTGGACACGCCCGGCGGCAAGGCCGCGCCCGCGAAGGACGCGGGCCTGCTGCCCGGTGACGTGATCTGCCGCATCGACGGCCGGGACATCACGTCCTCGGCGGATTTTCTCGCAGCCATGGACGCGGCGGGCGACACCCTGTCCGTCACCGTCCGGCGCGGCGGCACGGAGGTCACAGCGACGGTCACGCCCGCCGTCACGGCCGACGGCACGCGGCAGCTCGGGCTCTGGTTGCGCGACGGGGTGACGGGCGTCGGTACGCTCACGTACTACGACCCGGCCACGGGGCGCTACGGTGCGCTCGGCCACGGCATCTCGGACGAGACGAGCGGCGTGCTCATGCCGCTGCGGGACGGCAGCGTGCTCTCGGCCGTCATCGCGGACGCGCGCCCCGGCGGCCACGGCACGGCCGGCGAGCTCGTCGGCAGCTTCGCCCCCGGCGACCGCATCGGCGCCATCGAGCGCAACTGCATCTTCGGCATTTTCGGCACGCTGGACGCGCCACCGGAGGGGGCAGCGGTCGAGACGGCATCGGCCGACGCGGTCAGGACCGGCAGCGCGACCATCCTGTCCACGGTCGCGGGCGAGGACGTGCGGGCGTACGCATTTTATGCACATTCACGCAATTCCTTTATCCTCTGTCCCATGGGCTTTCCGCCGAAAAAGATGAAGAACACCGCAGCCGCAGTCATAATGAACACGATAAGGCAGGCAAGCTCTCCAGAATGAGCCGCATGAGTGAGCCGCACTGCAGCCAGTCCTGCCATGCAGCATATCACCCCCTTGGCAAGCGGCTTTATGCAGTAGCGCAGCCAGTCGAACCGCATCTCGCCGGCATGGAACAGGTTCTCGTTCTTCCTGCCGGGCGATTCGATGATGTCGACTTCCTTGACAGTCAGCTGACCGAAGAAGGGCCGGGTCATCATCTGCTTGCCGGCGGCATCCTTCTGGGGCCGCGCGATTTCCATAAGAAGGGCTTCGAGCTGGAGCTGGAATTCGTCGATACCGGTGTCACCGGTACGGCGGACCAGGTCGAGGAAACGCCCGAACCAGTCGGCGTCGGGCAGGAAGATGTCGCGGATCTCCAGCTTGTCCATCTTGAGCGCGCCTTCGGACCGGATGGTGACCTCGGTGGCATCCATGGTCATCCGCTTCCAGGTGCGGCGGTCCACGCCTTCGATGCTGACGGCGGCGATGGAGCTCTGCATCTGCTCGCCGGGAACCGTGTTGCTGATGCGGATGGGCCCGTAGGTGACCTTTTCCGCGATGGCGGCGATCATGAGTTCGCCCTCGGGCACCTGCTGCCCGTCCAGCAGGCGCTTGAGCACGGCGGCGTCCATGGCCACAGGACCGGAGGAGAGCCCCTCCACCGTGCAGGTCACGGAATCCCCCGGTATCAGAGACTTCTCGATAAGATCACGCCCCGTGGCGCTGGAGAACAGGGGCGCGTCCCCTGTGGCGGGCAGGATGCTGTCCCGCAGGAAGGGCACGCAGGCCAGGACGAAGCGGGGGCTGAGCGTCAAGGAGATCTCTTTCAGGGTCGTGTCATACGTGCGCTGGTCAGAGAGATGGATGTTGCCGAGCTTCAGGGTGAAGCTCAGGGGATTGATGTCCACCGTCTCCACGCTGCAGATGGCGGCATCAGGATTGGCAGTGCGCAGGACATCCCGGACGGCCTGCTCCACCAGGGGCTTGCAGGCGAACAATCCTCCCACGACGGCGAGGACACAGATGATGAGTGCGGCCAACAGGCCTTTCGCTGTTTTGGACATGGCAGTAGTTCCTTGGGCAAAAAGGATGGATGGCCACCTGTGAGGGTGGGGCTTTTTTCAAAATAGCCGGGCTCCGGCTGCTTGTACAGAAAAAATGCCCAGGGGGCGCGGGGAACGGAAAGCGCCGTGGCCCGGAGGTCACGGCGCTTCATCGTCAGGAAAGGGGAGGGGCTAGTCCACGCGGTGGTGGCAGCCGATGCTGTTCTTGTTGCGCATGGCGGCCTGGGTGATGACGTAGGCCGTCTGGGATCCGTGGAAAAGATCCACCAGCGGCTTGGAGATGCGCGTGCCCTTGTAGAAGTCGTGGATGTGGCGCACCAGATCGCGCATATCTTCGAAAGCCCGGCGCAGGCGGGCCTTGGAGCGCGAGATGCCCACATAGTTCCACATGGTGTTGCGGATGTTGGCCCAGTCCTGGGCCACCAGGGCCGGGTCATCGTGATGTTCGTTGCCTTCGTGGCGCCAGTCGGGGATGGCGGCCGCCAGCGCGCGGGGGATGGCTTCACGGCCGGAGGCGGTGATGCGCGCCAGATGCTGGCCGCAGCTCTGGCCCCAGACGGCGGCTTCCAGCAGGGAGGTGCTGGCCAGACGGTTGGCACCGTGCAGGCCGGTGCAGGCGCATTCGCCGATGGCATACAGGCCGGGCATGGACGTACGGCCGAAGGTATCGGTGAGGATGCCGCCGCAGAAGTAATGGGCCGCGGGCACCACGGGGATGGGCTCCTTGCGGATGTCGATGCCGATCTCGAGGCACTGGTTGAAGACCGTGGGGAAGCGCGTGGGCAGATCCTGCTTGACGCCGCTCACATCCAGGTACAGGCAGGGCACGCCCCGGCGCAGCATCTCTTCCACCATGGCCTGGGCCACCACGTCACGGGGGGCCAGGTCGCCGCGTTTGTCGTGGCGGAGCATGAAGGCATCGCCTCTGTCGTCCAGCAGGCGGGCGCCTTCGCCGCGCATGGCCTCGGTGATGAGCGGACGGCGGTAGCTGCGTTCCTCATACAGGGCCGTGGGATGGAACTGCATGAATTCCAGGTTGGCCAGTTCCACACCGGCGCGGAAGGCCATGGAGATGCCCGCCCCCACGCAGCCGGGAGCATTGGTGGAGTGCAGGAAGACCTGCCCCACGCCGCCGGTGGCCAGGACGGTCCAGTCGGCCAGGATGGTCTCGGGCTCGCCGGTCTCGGCATTGAGCACGTAGGCCCCCAGACAGCGGTTGGTGACGCTGTAGCGGTACTGGGAGTTCTTGGCGTGGTGGTGGGTGGTCAGCAGGTCGATGGCCGAATGGTTGTGCAGGCAGGTGATGCGCGGATGGATCTTCACCTGGGCCGCCAGGCCGTCCATGAGGGCGCGGCCGGAATAGTCGGCCTTGTGGAGGATGCGGTGGGCGCCGTGGCCGCCTTCGCGGGTGAGGTTGTAGGTGCCGTCTTCGTTACGGTCGAAATCGACCCCGGCGCGTTCGATGAGCACATTGTCCACGCAGTCGGGCCCCTGACGGCAGAGGAAGCGCACGGCGCGGTTGTTGTTGTAGCGGTGGCCCGCCACGAGGATGTCGTGTTCCAGGGCGCGGGCTTCGGCGTCACGGGGGGTATCCGCGGCCTTGTAGATGATGCCGCCCTGGGCCAGGGGGGTGTTGCCGTCGTCCAGGTCGGGACCGGCGTTGATGAGCAGCACGTCACGCCCGGCATCGGCCAGGGTAAGGGCGGCAGTACAACCGGCGATGCCGGAACCGATGATCAGGATGGTGACGTGACGACGTGTCGAGCTCATCTTGACTCCTTGTTTCTTGCGCTAGCGTTGGGCCGCGCATACCTGGAGCATGCGGGTCAGGGATGCCCGGGCGGGCGCCAGCTGCTCGTCCTGCAATGTCATGATGGGGGCTGTGCCGGCAGCGACGCCTTGCAGGCAGGCCAGCAGGTTCTCTTCGGTGACCTTGGCCATGTCGGGGCATTCCCAACCTGATGCTTAAAAAAGGCGAAAAATGCTGCTTTGTAGACAAGAGCTATGAAATGGTTGAAACGACCACAACACGAAATATCCGGAAATCCGGCGGCACCAGTATGCCGATATCCAGTTCAAGGACGCAGGCGGTGGACGAGGTTGGTCTCCGTGCCGATGACCAGGGTGCCGCCTTCGCCGGCGGCCTTTTCCGCTTCCTTGATGAGGTAGGAAGTGGAGCCGGAGCCGTCGCACAGGCCGATGAGCTCGGGACGGCATTCGGGATGGGCCAGCACGCGGCAGCCGGGATGGGCGGCCCGGGCGGCCTGCACGCTTTCGGGACGCAGACGGCCGTGGATGGCACAGCAACCCGGCCAGAGCAGCAGACGGCGGCTGGTGGCGGCGCTGCCGGGCCGGCGTTCGCTTTCGGCCAGACCGTCTTTGCCGCTCAGGCGCAGCACATGCCAGTCATCGGGGCCCAGCCCCAGCTGCAGGCCCGTGTTGCGGCCCAGATGCTTGTCGGGCATGAAGAGCACGGCACCGTCGGGCCCGGCTTCTTCCAGGGCCCAGGCCAGCATGGTGCGGGCATTGGCCGAGGTGCAGACCGCCCCGCCGAATTCGCCCACCACGGCCTTGAGCGCCAGGGTGGTGTTCACATAGGCCAGGGGCACGATCTTGCGCCCTGTGGCCTGCAGTTGCAGCAGCACGGTGCGGGCGAGCCCGGCCGGCGTCATGAGCGACATCATGCAGTTGGCGTCCCAGGCGGGCAGATGCACGCTCTGGCCCGGTTTGGCCAGCAGAGCCGCGGATTCGCCCATGAAGTACACGCCGCAGAACACGATATGTTCGGCATCGATGCCTTCGATGCGGCGGGCCAGTTCCAGGGAGTCCCCGGTCACATCACAATGCCGCACCACATCATCATGCTGGTAATGATGCCCCATGATGCACAGGCGGTCGCCCAGTCCTTGCTTGATGGCCGTAATGGCGTCGGAGAATCGAGACATGGTTTCCTTCGGGTTGGGGATGATCAGGCGTTGGCCAGGGTCATGCTGAAGTCGGCAGCCACGGCGGAATGCGTCAGGCGGCCCACGGAAATGAAATCGGGATGGCGGGGACCGGTAAGGGCGATGTCGTGGATGGTCTCCAGGGTCACGCCGCCGCTCACTTCGGCCTCGATGTGGGCGGGCACAAGTTCCAGGGCCTGGCCCAGCAGGGGGGCGCCCATATTGTCCATCATGATGCGGTCGGCCCCGGCGGCCACGGCCTCACGCACATGGTCGAGGGTGCGGCACTCCACTTCGATGGGCGGGCAGGGGGAGTAGGTCTCACGCAGGCGGGCCACGGCGCGGGTGATGGAACCGGCGGCGTCGATGTGGTTGTCCTTGAGCATGAGCATCTCCACCAGATTCTTGCGGTGGTTGCAGCCGCCTCCGGCCTGGACGGCGTATTTTTCGGGCCAGCGCAGGCAGGGCGTGGTCTTGCGGGTATCCAGCAGGCGGACCCCGGTGCCTTCCAGCTCGTGCACGTAGCGGGCCGTGAGGTTGGCGATGCCAGAAAGGTGGGTGATGAAATTGAGGATGACCCGCTCGGCCTTGAGCAGGACGATGGCCGGGCCATCCATGCGGACGACCTCGGTCATGGCCGGGACGGTGGAGGCTTCCTCCACCAGCATCTCCACGTGCGGATCGGCGCCCATGACCTCGAAGACCTCGTGGATGACGGGCAGGCCCACCACGTGGGTGTCTTCCTTGGCGCGGATGACGGCATGCATGGGCGCATCGGCGGCAAAAAGGCCTTGGGCGGTCAGGTCGGGGCCGTCCTCATCCAGGGCCAGTTCTATGGAGCGACGCAGGTAGCGTCGGCCTTCGTCGGAAAAAAACGTGCTCCAGGGTGTGAACATTCTTCTTGTCCCGTCTATGGTGTGCATGGTAAGCCCTGCGCATAAGCACGGCATTACATAGTGATAAATGGCCCGTTGGGGCGCGTCAAGTTTGAGAGCTTTTTCACAACAGCGCAGCAAAAAAGCATTCTTTTTGTCACGAAGATGCTGTATGATACCGCCGTGTTGTGGGAGAAGTCCGTCGGGCAGGCAGAGGCCCGGCACGCGTACAGACGAGGGAGCTGATTGCCATGAGTGAACAAGAGAAGATCCAGACCGCAGACGACCGGCCGCAGATGGCGAACCCGATCCCCGAAGATGACGGGATGGCGGAAGGACATGGCATAAGCATACCCGAGGCCTGCCGCGAGCTGGGGGACGAGGCCGAATTCGTCCACCCCGCCGACCTTGCCGACCATCTGGAGAACCTGAGCCTGGAAAAGCAGGTCTGCGCCCTGCGCCACATGCCCACGGAAGACGCCGCCGAGGCCCTGGCCGAACTGGAAGGCAGTGTGGCCGTGGACGTGCTGGAGAACCTGGATGCCGACGTGGCCGCCCAGATCATCGCCGAGATGGAGCCCGACGACGCCGCCGACGTGCTGGACGAGCTGGACGAGGAACACCGTGACGTCCTGCTGGGCAAGCTGACGCGCGAAGACTCCGAAGAGCTGCGCAACCTGCTGAATTTCGACCCCGACTCCGCAGCCGGTGTCATGAACACCGAGCTGATCCTGCTGGAAGAGAACATGACGGCCGACGAGGCCATCACCCACATCCGCAGCGAGATGGAGGACAAGGAAAGCCCCTACTACGCCTATGTGGTGGACAAGAACGACAAGCTGGTGGGGGTGCTTTCGCTGCGCGACTTGATGCTGGCGCGCCCCGGGACCATCGTGGGCGATGCCGTGTCGGGCCAGAGCGTGGTCTCCGTGCCCTATGACATGGACAAGGGCGAAGTGGCCAACCTGCTGTCGCACTACAACTATCTTGCCATGCCCGTCGTGGACTACGAGGGGCACATCATGGGCGTGGTGACCTATGACGACATCATGGACATCATGCACGAAGAGGCCAGCGCCGACATGCTGGGCATGGTGGGCGCCGACCCCGAAGAAAGCGTGGACACCCCCTGGAAGGAGAGCGTGCGCAAGCGCCTGCCCTGGCTGGTGGTGAACATGGTCAATTCGGCGCTCTCGGCATCGGTGGTCTACATGTTCGAGGGGTCCATCGCCCAGATGGCCGCCCTGGCCGTGCTCATGCCCATGGTGGCCAACCAGGCCGGGAACACCGGCCAGCAGGCTCTGGCCGTCATGATTCGGCAGCTGGCCACGGACCGCTTCGAGACCAAAAAAGCCTGGATGGCCGTGCTGCGCGAGGCCAAGATCGGCCTGGTCACGGGCCTTTTCATGGCCATGCTGGCCCTGTGCGGCGCCTGGGGCTTCACAGGGAACCCGCTGGTGGGTATGGTCATGGCTGGTGCGTTGCTGTGCGACATGATGCTGGGCGCGGTGGCCGGCGGTTCCATCCCCCTCATCTTCCGTGCCCTGGGGCGTGACCCGGCCCAGGCTTCCAGCATCTTCCTGACCACCATCACAGACGGCGCGGGCTTCTTCATCTTCCTCGGGCTGGCCACCATGTTCCTTTTCTAGGCCTGCCCGTACACAACGCAAAGGCAGGTAGCCATGCACGACGTTTGCCGCATCCTGCTGGTGGACGATCACAAATTGCTCATGGAGGGCATCCGCAGCCTGCTGGCCCCCCACAGCCATTTGCGTGTGGCCGGCATGGCCCCCGACGGCAAGGAAGCCGTGGGCCTGGCCGCCACCCTGTCTCCCGACCTGGTCATCATGGACATCTCCATGCCGGGTATGAACGGCGTGGAAGCCAGCCGCGCCATCCTCCAGATCCGGCCCGAGACGCGCATCCTCATCTATACCGGTCACGAGGACCAGCGGCATCTGCTGGAGCTCATCCAGTTGGGCATCATGGGCCACGTTTGCAAAAGCGATCCGCCGTCCGTCCTGCTCCAGGCCATCGATGCCGTGCGGCAGGGGGAGGTCTTCCTCAGCTGTGCGGACCCCGGCGGCTGCATGGCGGCCCTCATGCGCCAGAACCGCCAGCGCCTCAGCCCCGCCGAGGGCGGGCCGGACATCGGCATGCTCTCGCCGCGCGAGAAGGAGATCTTCCGCCTGCTGGCCGACGGCTACAGCGTCCGCCAGATAGGGGATGCCCTCAACATCAGCCCCAAGACCGTGGAGACCCACAAGTACAGCGTGCTGACCAAATTGCGCGCCAGCTCCATCAACGAACTGACCAAGATGGCCATCCGTCTGGGCCTGGTCTCGCTATAGCCCGGTTTTCGGGCCTGTCCTTCCAGAGCCTTCCCTGTGTGGTCCCCTTCCGGCCGTCCCGTGCGGCAGGGCTTGCAGGGGGCGTCTCCTTCCTCTCGGGGCCTGCCGCTCCAAGCCCTCTCTTGCCGTGGCGGACTGCCTTCCCGGCAGACTTCCCGCTCTTGCTCCGATCACCTGCCATATCCGCCGACCATGTTTGCTTGGGGTGCCCGCGGCAACCCTGTCTCGATCCTGCGGCTGTCCCTGCCGTGGTACGTCATAACGGCAGCGGTCTTGTTCCCGTATGCCTGCCCCTTTCCGGGCAGGAGCGGGATAAAAGCCGGCATACGCAAGGCCCTGCGGGAGCATGGCGTTGGCGCAGCAGGCCTTACGCCGGAGTGGAGGCGTCCCGGGCTGTGTCTTCAGGAACAGGCCCGCCCCAGAGCGAGGCCTTCAGGTACTCCAGAAAGACCCTGGCCGGTTTGGAGAAGAGTTGCTGCTTTTTCCAGGCCACGTTCAGGCCCACTTCCATGGCCGGACGCAGGGGGCGGAAGCAGAGCGGACCGTTTTCCGGCAGGCGGATGATCCTGTCCAGGCAAAGTGCATAGCCCATGCCTTCCTCGACCATGATCGAAGCACTGTAGAGCAGGTTGTAGGTAGCCACCACCTGCAGGGCATCGTGCGTTTCGCCCAGCCAGCCCGCGACTTCGTTGTTGACCATGTTCTGCCGGGAGACCAGCAGGGGCAGGCCGCGCAGGTCGGCAGGCGTGATGGACGTCCGGGCTGCCAGCGGCGCGTCCTTGCGCATCAGGACGCCCCAGCGGTCCTTGACCGGCAGACGGAAGAACTCGTAGCCCGCAAGATCCACGGGCTCGATGAAGAGGCCGAAATCCACCAGATCCCGGTCTATCTTTTCCATGACGTCCTCGGCATTGCCGCTGAAGATGTGGAAGGTCACGTGCGGGTGATCCTGCCGCATGCGGCGCGCGGCCCGGGCGAGGAGACGTATGGCGTCGGTCTCGCCGCCGCCGATATGGATGTCCCCGCTCAACAGCTCGTCCGGCGCCCTGAGTTCCGCGGTGGTCTTTTCCAGCAGGCTGAGGATCTCCTGTGCCCGTTTGCGGAAAAACGTGCCTTCCTCCGTCAGGGTGATGCTCCGTTTGCCGCGCAGGAAAAGCGTCTTGCCCAGCTCTTCTTCCAGCTCCTGCATCTGCCGGGACAGGGTGGGCTGGGTCACGTGCAGGGCCTCGGCAGCAGCGGAGATGGTCTTTGCCTGCGCGACCGCCAAGAAATAGCGGAGGGTCCTCAATTCCATACGATGCTCCTTTGCCGGGATGCAGGTGGGGCGTCTGCGGCTGGTGCCATTGCCGTCCGCCCCGGTCAGGGACGGCGGAAGACCGGCACGTTTGGCCGCATGGCCGGAGAGCGGATACAAAAAATCCCCGCCGGGCGGGGCTGGATGCGGCAGGGGCCTGACCGGAGAGGATACAGGCGCCTTTTGCCCTTGTCCATGTCCATACCGGAAGGGGGACTTTCCGGGAAAGGGACATCCGGGAGAGGGGCTCCGCATGGTGCGGGGCCTGTCTCTTCCCGGAACGTCCTTGTGCGGCAGCGGGACTTATTCGTCCTGCAGAGCGGCGCCCCGCTGGGGATCGAAATCGTTTTCCGTGCGGGAGATGAAGATGGCCGCGGTGGCGTCGCCCAGCACGTTGATGGTGGTACGCGCCATGTCCATGACACGGTCGATACCGGCTACCAGAGCGATGGCTTCCAGCGGGATGCCCACATGGGTGAAGATCATGGAGAGCATGATCAGGGCCGCGCCGGGCACGCCCATGGTGCCCACGCTGGCCAGCAGGGCGATGAGCAGCACGGAGATCTGCTGATCCAGGGGCAGGGGCATGCCGTAGATCTCGGCGGCGAAGATGGTCACGATGCCCATGTAGATGGCCGTGCCGTCCATGTTGATGGTATTGCCCAGCGGGATGGAAAAGCTGGAGACGCTGCGCGAAGCGCCCAGCTTCTGCACGCTGGTCAGGTTGGTGGACAGGGCGGCGGCGCTGGAACAGGTGGTGAAGCTGGTGAGCAGCGGGGCGCTCAGGCCGCGGAAGAAGGTGCCGGGCTTGAGACCGGCGTAGCGGATACAGGGCAGGTAGGTGATGATGACGTGGATCAGACAGCCCAGGTACATGATGCCGATGAGCTTGATGAGCGGCAGCAGCACTTCCAGACCGTGATTGGACACGGTGTAGGCCATGAGGGCGAAGACACCGATGGGCGCGTAGAGCATGACCATGCTGGTGACGCGGATCATGACCTCGCTCATGGCGTCGAAGAAGGCGGCGGCAGGCTTGGCCTTGTCACCGCACAGGCTGATGGCCATGCCCACCAGCACGGCAAAGAAGATGATCTGCAGGATGTTGCCCTTGGCCAGGGCGTCCACGGGGTTCAGGGGCACGATGCCCATGAGCACCTGCACCAGCGAAGGCGCGGCCACTTCCTTGGCGCTCAGGTTGGCGGTGGAAAGGTCGAGCCCCACACCGGGCTGGAAGATATTGCCCAGGACAAGGCCGATGGCCACGGCCAGGGCCGTGGTGGCGAAATAGAAGACCAGCGTCTTGGCGGCGACCCGGCCCAGACGGCCCACATCGCCCACACTGGCGGCGCCGGAGACCAGGGTGGCCAGCACCAGGGGCACGACGACCATGCGGACGAGATTGATGAACAGGTCGCCGAAAGGCTTGAAGAAGGCGGCACTGATGCCCAGCTTGGGGGCCAGCGTGCCCACCAGTATGCCCAAAACCATGCCGATGCCCATCTGCAGGGGCAGGCCCATTTTCTTGCGTGCGCTCATAGGAACCTCACTGCGTGTTGCGTAATGTCACGATACTGTTGCCGACAGTAAGCAAGATTCGTTCCGCGCGCAACGTTTTCCTTGTCTGGGGATATGGCCGGGGAAGATCCCGCGCGCACGTCACAGCGGGCAGCGCATGTCATACCAGCAGGCCTGGCCGTGCTGGCTGTCGGAACGCCCCAGCAGCCGGAAGCCCAGCGCGCTGTAGAAGGGGATCAGCCGTTCCTTGCAGGTGAGGACCACATCTTCCTTGCCCCGCTGCCGGGCCACTTCCAGAAAATGGCGCACCAGGGCGGCACCGATGCCCTGATGCTGCCGCTGCGGATCCACCACCAGGCCGAAGACGGCCTGATGCGGGGCCTCCTCACGATGCAGTCCGGCATCGTGGTAGAGCTCGTCCCGGCAGGTGTCGAAGTCGGTCATGCAGCCGTTGATGTGGCCCACGATGGCGCCGTCGTCTTCGGCCACGAAAAAGCAATGGGGAAAGACGGCAAAACGGGCGGCAAAGCTTTCCGGCGATGCGGCTTCGGCAGGGGGAAAGCCGCGTGCTTCCAGGGCGGCGATGGCGGGCAGGTCTTCGGGACGGGCTTGTCTGATATGCATGGGAGCTCCTGGGCGGGTCCCGCCGCAGCGGGGCCTTGTGGCTAGGGTGGGGGCCGTCGCGGCAGGGCATGACGGCACGGGAGGCCGCCCGGCCTCCATCCGGTGGACGCTTTGTCAGGGCGGCATCAGGGACGCGTCCCGTCCCTGTGGGCATCGTGAGGAAAAAGAGGGAAAAGCCCCTTTGCCGCTTCCGTAACGGGGCCTCTTCGCGGCGGTGTCCGTCAGCTCCTGGGCATCACGGGCACCGCCGGAAGAGAAAGGGACCTTACCTCAAAGGATGAATGCGCTAGGCCGCCTTTTCCATGAACAGGTTCCTGCGGGCGGCTTCGTGCCGGATCTCCTTGCGGTAGCTGTCGTGCTGGCGCAGGTAGAAGGCCAGCGCGTTGGCGAAATTGTCGCCCAGCAGGCCGTCGAGGACCTGGCTGGAGATCTCGCGTTGCAGGCGCAGCAGGGAATGCAGGGCCAGGATGCCTTCCACTTCTTCCGTGGGCATGCTGCCCAGGCGACGCCAGAAGATGTCGTGCGAGCGGGGCAGATAGTACCACATGTACATCAGGTCGAGCAGATGGACGATGGCCTGCCGGGCGGCGTTGGGATCCTTTTCCAAAAGCTGCTGCCAGAATTCGCGGGGCTGATCCTGCATCAGGCGCCGGATGGTGGCCTGGGGGAAGAGCAGGGCCAGCTTCACGAGATTGTTGAAGATCTGGGTGAACTTGCTGTCATACTCCAGGGACCGCATGCGCAGGTACATATTGCGGTCCGCAAAACCTTCGATGACGGCGGCCACGATGTCCGAGGAGCACTTGGAGACGATGGCGGCGCAGTTCTGCAGGGCGCCCACCGGATCGGCGATGCCCAGCCAGACGAAGCAGACCAGCAGCCCCTTGCCCAGCACGATGGACAGGGGGATGGAGATGGCGCTGCGGAACAGGTTGCCCACGACGGCTTCCTTGGGCAGACCGCGGAAGATGTTGTGCCCTGATATGTAGACGCTGTTGATCATGGCGATGACCGTATAGACCGCCAGCTCGTTGTTCTGGACCGTGATACCGAGCCAGTCCTCCAGCAGCCACATGCGGACGACCACCTCCAGCAGGGGGACGGATATGCCCGTGTAGAGCAGCGAGTCCGCCATGCGGCTCCAGCTCACATAGCGGTTCCAGGGCAGGAGCATGGAGCGGCAGAAGGCCCCGCCCCCCACCATGGATTGCAGGACGTTGCGCACGGCCGTGATGGCGAACCAGAGCAGGGCGCCGATCCAGGTCAGGATCCACCAGCTGTCCACATACCAGAAGGCCCACTGCGCGGGGATGAAGCCCAGCAGCACCTTGAGCACGTTCACCAGATTGCTGTTGAAATAGTGGACGTTCCAGGGCGTGGCGGCATCGCGCATCATGCTCACGGGGTCATGCTGTTCCGCATTGATGCCGCGGGAGTCCACGCCGCCCAGGGTCACCAGGTTGCCGCCGTCGGGGCTGATGGTGGTGGTCTTTTTTTCCAGCTCCCAGCCCCGGACCACGCGACAGCCCAGATGGTGCAGCAGGGGCAGGCGGCGCAGGGCCTGGAGCCAGCGCGGCAGGGTCGCGGGCTCGTGATAATGGGTAAAGCCGTAGATGTCGGTATGCACGGGCAGGGTCAGGCGCTGTCCGCTCTTTTCATGGCGCAGGGCGGCCCGGGCCTGCGGGGGCAGGGTCTCGGTGAAGACCAGGCCCATGCCGTGCGTCATGTGGGAACGGCTGGTGGAATCCGTGCCGATGCGCGAGCCGAGCCACGAGAGCTCGTAAAAACTCCGCAGCTGGGTCAGGTTGTCCTGCACCTCCAGCAGCAGTTCCCGGCGGGGGGAATCCGCGGGTTCGTCCTGCACGATCCGGCGGACCACCTGCTTGAGGCGCAGGGGGCTGCCCTCGTTGATGGCCCGCTGCAGTTCGTTGATGGCCTCGATATGCGGCAGCTGGCCCTTGGACCAGGTGCGCAGGTTGAACAGTTCCAGATGGGTGATGAGCCCCTTGCCGCGCCAGAGCAGTTCCAGCGTATCCTGCACGTTCAGTCCTTCCAGGCCAAGGATCATCTGGCAGGGATGCAAGGGGACCAGGGACTGCAAAAGGACTTCGGGATCGCGCAGCAGCACGGGGGGAAGATCCTTGTGGGGCGCCACGGGGAACAAAATGTCCGGGTTGGCCTGCGGTCCCAGCCATTCCTGGCGCAGGCTGTCAGGCATGAGGCCCTCTATGGCTTCCAGACGGGCGCGCAGGCGGGCGGCTTCCTCGTCCGTGCCCTCCCTCCGGGGATCGTTGCGGAGCTCTTCCAGGGCCTGTTCCAGGGCGGGCTGCCATTGCTGGAGGATGTATTCGGCCAGATGCAGGGACGATGGCTGGCGCTGGCCCACGAAAGCCAGGAACGCGTCCGCATCCAGCGGAGGCGGGGGCGGGACTTGCAGCTTTCGGGCCAGGGTGGCCGCATGTTTCTGGTTCCAGGCCTGGAGCAGGCGCAGGACATGCTGGCGCATCCACTGGTTCACCGTGGCGTATTCCTTGAGGATGGCCGCGATGTCCGGGCGCTGGAGCAGTTTGATGAAGGCCCGGCTGCTGTGGACGTTGAGCGGCGACCAGGTGAATTCGATGAGCTTGTCGTGGAAAGTGGCCCGGAACTCGATGCCGATGCGCACGGTGATGCCCATGATGCGGGCCGCGCGCAGCAGTTCGCTGGCCGCTTCGGGGTCCACGGTATTGTAGTAGACGACCGTGATGAAGCGCAGCCCCTTGAGCCAGGCATCCATGACCAGATGCGTGGGGCTCTTGCGGCCCTTGGTGTTGGCATCATGGACGTGATGGTCGAAGGCCTGCTGGTTCCAGGCTTCGGGCATCTCCAGCAGGTGGTAGCGGCGCAGCAGCGAGCGGATGACATGGGGCGTGCCGCGCACCGCCTGATAGAAATCGTGGGCCAGCGGCAGCTGGATATGGACGTGCGGCGCGGCGCGGACCAGGTCCTTCATGATCTGGATCAGGACGCGGGCCGTGTTCTTCTGCAGGCTGGACAGGGCGGAGTAGAGGACCTCGTCATGCAGGCGGCGCAGGGCCTGCAGGCGTTCCTGCGGGCCGCGGGCCTCCAGGCTCTCCAGCAGGATGATGACGGCGCGGGCGATGCGCATGCCCGGGTCCGTGGTCAGCTTGATGATGCCGCGCGGGTGCAGGCCTTCTTCAGGCTGGGCCAGGCTCATGGACATGTTGCGGGCGGCCACGAAACTGTTGACCAGCTGGATCAGCTGATGGTCCTGCAGATCGAACAGCCAGGACGCTTGCTTGTCCGGGCCGGAAGTGGTGACGGCATTGGCCGAATGTCTGGTGGCGCACATGATAGTTCCCAACTAAATTAGTTAGCATGCAATTTTTTTAATTCAATACAAGCAGGTTCATATCCAAGGTTACATGATTTTTTGAAGTGGGATATAGCATTTTTTTTACTTTTTTTTACTTGTAATCCATCGATATACATAATTCCAAGATAAAAACTTGCTTGTGGAGTATTATATTCGTCTGATTTTTTTAGCCAAAAGAAGGCTTCAGAATAATCCTTCTCAATATAAAGATTGTGATATCCTAACATTAACATGGCAAACGCACTGTTTTGTGTCGCGGCAAATAAAAACATATTGAGTGCGTATGGAATATCTTTCTTTACACCTTTCCCCCAATATAACATATCGCCAGCAAGCACATTTGCATCAAGATGTCCCATGGCAGCAGCTTGTTCTGCAAAATAGAAAGCTTTATCGTATTCCATCCGATTGAAGTGAGTAACTGCTAAGTTATAATAATCTTGAGAATTACTGTATACTTTTGTATTTTGATTATCTATTCTTGCTATTGAAAATATAATTATTATTACTGTAATGACAGCCAAGAAAAAGAAAAAAACATCTTTTGTTGATTTATTATTAATTTTTTTATTTCTAATACTTGTAAATACTGATTGTTGTGAATAGCTCTCCTTGGATGTTTCTGCGGTATGTTGCTGTGCTGAAGTAGTTTTTCTATGAATACTTCTTATTACATTGATGGATCTTCTTTCTCCTTGTGTTGCTGCTATAGTCAGTATAGTATAGGCATCATCTATCTTATTATTATCAAAATAATATTTTCCAAGCCAATATTGTGCTGTTGCGTTATTTGAGTTTGCAAGTGCTGTTAATTTTCTGGTATCATAAATGTATGGATTTTCTGTATCTTCTAAATTTTTAAATGAATTTGATAATATATTTTCTATATAGTGTGAAATATTTTGAAATGATTCTACTGTTTTTTCTACATTATATCCTGTGATATATTCTTCATTGATATTTTTTAGCCTAAGCTTGTCTATGATATATGATTTATATTCTTTTAATGAAAATTCAAATGTGTCTGATAATTTTGAAAAAAGAGTATTTATATAAAGCGTTACAAGCTCTGTATAATTTGTGATAAAGTTATCTCGCAATAAATAATAGACAAATAATATTTTAGGATTGCCATCTTTTACTAATTTATCAATACATGCGATAAGGCCAATGGTGACATTTTTACTGTAGCTTTCTCCTGAATTTTCTCCTTCTGCTATTAAGTCTACAAATGTTTGTATTGCGTTCTGCATTGTATGCATGTACTTCTCCAAATAATAAAATATGCTATGATTATTAACAGATAGAAACAATAAAATAAATAACAAAAAACCCGCTGATTGCTCAGCGGGCTATTTTCTCGGTGGCGGAGAGGAAGAGATTCGAACTCTTGGTACGCTTTTAACGTACACACGATTTCCAATCGTGCTCCTTCGACCAACTCGGACACCTCTCCGTGTCGTGAAGACCTGCTCTTTATAGGCAGAACCTTCGGCTTTGGCAAGCAAAAAATCGCATTTTTCGCGAAAAAATTTTTTCTTCCAAAATTTATATGTTATTTTAGTATGTTATCTTCGCTGTTTTTCGTCTCCATCTTCCGCCGGAGATGGTCACAACTGCCTACTCACGGAGCATGATGACGAAAAGGGGTCCCGGCCCTGCCTTTGGCAAGGGCCACGGCAAGGACGATGACCAGCAGGACGAGCAGGGTCTGCCACATGGCCTAGTCCTTGCGATCCCTGTCTTCTTCGCGCTTTTTTTTGCCCATCATGTAAAAAAAGCCCAGGACGGCCACACCGAAGGCCACGATACCGGCCAGATTGAGCATGAAGATGGTATCCATACGATCTCCTGAAAGACTGTCCGGGGTGTCCCGGAGTTCGTCCGTTGTTGCCAGAAGGCCCGGCAGGGGAGCGGGATGGTCCCGCCCCGCCGTTGCCGGGCCGTCAGCATCAGAAAAGGATGGCGCTGCCGTGGCAGCCGCCTATGGTCGTTTTAGATGCCCAGCTGGCTGAAGCCGCTGTCCACGTAGATGACTTCACCGGTCACGCCGTGGGAGAGCTCGGAGGCCAGGAACACGGCGGCACCGCCCACATCGGCGGTGGTCACGTTGCGGCGCAGGGGAGCATGCTCTTCCACGCGGGTGAAGATGTTCTTCAGGCCGGAGACGGCGGAAGCGGCCAGGGTCTTGATGGGGCCGGCGCTCAGGGCATTGACGCGCACGCCCTTTTCGCCCAGGTCGTAGGACAGGTAGCGCACGGAGGCTTCCAGGGCGGCCTTGGCCACGCCCATGATGTTGTAGCCGGGGATGACCTTGGTGGAACCGTGGTAGGTCATGGTCAGCACCGAAGAACCGTCATGCAGCAGGGGCTCGAAAGCGCGGCAGACACCGGTGAGGGAGTAGGCGGAGATGTCCAGGGCCAGATGGAAACCGGCGCGCGACGTATCCAGGAAACGGCCGCTCAGGTCTTCACGGTTGGCAAAGGCCACGGAGTGGACCAGGATGTCCACCTCGCCCCACTTTTCCTTGACCAGGTCGGCCGCGGCCTGGATCTGGGCGTCGTCGGTCACGTCACACTGGAAGGTGAACTCGCCTCCCAGTTCTTCGCTCAGGGGCTCAACACGTTTTTTGATGGCGTCGCCCACATAGTTGAAGGCAAGGCGGGCGCCCTGTTCCTTGAAGGCATTGGCGATGCCGTAAGCGATGCTCTTGTTGTTGGCCAGGCCCAGGATCAGGGCTTTTTTTCCTTGAAGCAGCATGTAGTATCCTCCAGAAAAGTCGCCTTGGCGACGGTGACCACAGGTTAGATGGTGAATTCTTTGCCCGTCAGGATGTGGTAGGCCTCACGGTAGCGCCGGGCCGTGGCGTCCACGACCTCGGCAGGCAGGGCAGGCGCGGGCGGCTGCATGTCCCAGGGCTGGGAGGTGAGCCAGTCGCGCAGGTACTGTTTGTCGAAACTGGGCTGGCTGCGGCCGGGTTCGTACTGGTCCGCGGGCCAGAAGCGGGAAGAGTCGGGGGTCAGCACTTCGTCGATGAGGCGCAGTTCCCCGTCCACGAAACCGAATTCGAACTTGGTGTCGGCCACGATGATGCCGCGGCTGGCAGCGTAGGCACGTCCGGCTTCATAGATGGCCAGGGTGGTCTCCTGGACCTTGCGGGCCACATCTTCGCCCAGCAGGCGGGCGGCCTCGTCGGCGCTGATGTTCTGGTCGTGCTGGCCCAGTTCGGCCTTGGTGGAAGGCGTGAAAAGGGCCGTCTCCAGCTTGTCGGATTCCCGCATGCCGGCAGGCAGCTGATAGCCGCAGAGCGTGCCGGTCTTCTGATAGTCTTTCCAGCCCGAGCCGGAGATGTAGCCGCGTACGATACATTCCACAGGCAGGGGCTTTGCCTTGCGGACCAGCACGGCGCGCCCTTCAAGCTCGTCCTTCCAAGGGGCAAGGGCGGCGGGGAACCGGTCCACGTCGCTTTCCACCAGATGATTGGGGATGATGTCCTTGAACTTGTCCATCCAGAACAGGGTGATCTGGTTCAGGATCACGCCCTTGTAGGGGATGGGCTTGTCCATGATGACATCGAAGGCGGACATGCGGTCGGTAGTGACGATGAGCAGGGTCTTGTCGTCGATGTCATAGATGTCGCGGACCTTGCCGCGGGACAGCAGCGGGTAAGCGCTGATTTCAGTCTTGGTGGTGATGCGCATAGTCTTGATCCAGTTTTGTTTAAGGCACTAGCGCTTGCTGCGGATCTCCACGGAACGGGCGTGGGCCTCCAGCCCTTCCAGACGGGCCAGAGAAGCAATGGCAGGCGCGTTTTCCAGCAGGAAGGCCGGAGAAGTGGCCACGATGCTGGTTTTTTTGCAGAAGTTCTGGACGGAGAGCGCGGAAGAGAAGCGCGCGGTCCGCAGGGTGGGCAGCACATGGTTGGGGCCCGCGAAGTAGTCCCCCACGGGTTCGGGGCTGTGCTGGCCCATGAAGATGGCCCCGGCATGGCGGATGTGGGGCAGCAGGGCCCAGGGATCGCGCACGCACAGTTCCAGATGCTCGGGGGCCACGCGGTTGGCGATGGCCACGGCGGTCATGATGTTGGGCACCACCACGATGGCGCCCCAGTCCATGAGGGACTTGCTGGCGATCTGGGCCTTGGGCAGCTGGCTGCACTGCTTTTCCAGTTCCTGCTGCACCTGCTCGGCCAGGGTGATGTCATCGGTGAGCAGGATGGCGGAAGCCAGCATGTCGTGTTCGGCCTGGGAGAGCATGTCCGCGGCCAGCCAGTGCGGGCGGGCGGAGCTGTCGGCCACCACCAGCACTTCGCTGGGGCCGGCCACCATGTCGATGCCCACCGTGCCCTGCACCAGACGTTTGGCCGTGGCCACATAGATGTTGCCGGGACCGGCGATGACATCCACGGGATCGATGCTCTGGGTGCCGTAGGCCATGGCGCCGATGGACCATGCACCGCCCACGCGGTAGATCTCGTCGATGTCCAGCAGGTGGGCCGCCGCCAGGATGTGCGGGTTGATGGTGCCGTCCTTGCGGGGCGGGGTGCACACGGCCACGCGGGGCACGCCGGCCACCAGGGCGGGGATGGCATTCATGAGCATGCTGGAGAGCAGCGGGGTGTTGCCGCCCTGGCCACCGGGCACATACAGGCCCACACGGTCCACGGGCAGCACGCGCTGGCCCAGGATGCTGCCGTCAGGACGGGTCTGGAACCAGGATTTTTCCAGCTGTTCCTTGTGGAACGTACGGATGTTGTGGGCGGCTTCGCTGATCTGCTCGCGATGTTCGGGAGAGATGGACGCCGCGGCCCAGGCGATGTCCTGTTCGCTGACGCGCAGGGGCGCGGCAAATTCGGGACAGTCGAAACGGCGGGTATAGTCGATCAGGGCCTCATCGCCCTTTTCACGTACATTGGCGAGGATCTCGCGCACGCTGCCCTCAACGCTGTCGCCGGGATTGAAGCGGCCGTCGAGCCACTGCGAGGCCTTGACCCATTCCTGCTCGGACTGCAGGTGCAAAATTCGGCAAATCATGGAATATACCTCAAGAAAAAAACGCCACCGGAGGGCGCGTGGACGCGCGGAATTGCGCGTCGGACGAATATAGCGAAGGCGTGCACCAATGTCGAGACTTCCGTGCAGGGGCCCGTTGCCGGGCTGTCATCCCCTTGACAGTACGCCGGTGCGTATTTACTCAATACTAGCCGGCACAACGCCGGTGCATTTCTGGGAGGAACCATGGATCGTCACAACGAGAACGATGATATGCATATGAAGGACACGCAGAACACGGAAGCGCAGGAAGAGGCCTGTGCCGGTGCCGAGGCCGGGGATGCCGGGGACGCCGTGCAGACCCTGCCGGAAAACCTGGAAAGCCTGTGCCACGAACATGTGTGCCCCAACTGCACCGAAAAGCGCGATGCCGATGACGCACGCCTGCGCGCGGCCGCGGAGATGGATAATTTCAAAAAGCGTCTGAAGCGCGAGCACGAGGATCAGATCCGCTATGCGGCGGAAAAGGTCATGAGCGACCTGCTGCCCACGCTGGACAACCTCGACCTGGCCCTGCAGTACGGCAGCAAGGACGAGGCCTGCAAGGACATGCTCCAGGGCGTGGCCATGACCCGCAAGCTGCTGCTGGAAGCCGTGGCGCGCCACGGCCTGACCCCCGTGGGCACGGCCGGTGAGGCCTTCACGCCCGAACTGCACGAAGCCGTGGGCTTCGATGCCGAGGCCGATGTGGAAGCCGGGGCCGTGGCCCGCGTGCTGCAGAGCGGCTACAAGCTGGGCGAACGTCTGCTGCGCCCGGCCAAGGTCATGATCAAGCAGGGCTAAGCGCCGTTACCCGCAAGACAACCGGAAGGGCCTTCCCCGTTGGGGGAGGGCCCTTTTTTATTGCCAGCAAAGACGGAGAGGACGCCCTGCCGGTATGCCGGGGGCCTTTTCCCTTCCCTGTCTGCTCCAACGGGGGGCCCAGGCATATCGGCAGCCTTGCTGCCGGAGAATCGCGGCCGGTCGTTGCCGCAGTGGCCTGCCCGGCATCCCGGGCAGGGGAAGGCCAGGCTGCGCTGCCGCTCCCTGCGCCGGCGTCGGGCAGTCCGGCAAAACAGCTTGACTTTCAGAAGGATTGCCACCTAGCGTAATGGTAGGTGGCTGTACGGCGGTGAATGCTGCGTGCGGTGCTTTTATCGTGTTCCGACTGTTTTTGTGGGGGATGGATATGAAAAAATTATATGTCGTGCTCGCGGTCTGTCTTCTGTGGGCATGCCAGGTGACGACGGCAGGGGCCGAAGGCTTCGCCCTGACGGAATGGAGCTCGCGGGGCCTGTCGCTGGCAGGCGGCATGGTGGGGCGTGCGGATGACCCCTCGGCCATCGCCTACAATGCGGCGGGCATCACCCAGCTGCCGGGCACACACGTCATGGGCGGTTTTGCCGCCATCGCGCCCATGGGCACCATCGATCTGGACCTCGCCGACGGCAGCCATACCTCCACGACCACAAAACCGCACATCTGGGCTGCACCGCACGCCTACATCACCCACCAGCTGAACGACCGCTTCTGGCTGGGACTGGGCCTGTTCTCGCGTTTCGGCCTCGGCAATGAATTCGCCGACAACTGGACGGGGCGCTACAACCTGACCAACATCAATTTCCAGACCTTTTCCCTCGTGCCCACCGTGGCTCTGAAGGTCAACGATGTCCTCTCCCTTTCGGCGGGCGTGGAGATCATGCATGCCAGCTTTGCCATGGGACAGCAGATTCCCAGCATGCAGTATATCGGCTATTTCCCCAGCAAAGGGGAGGACAGCAAGATGACGCTCAACGGTACGGGCTGGGGCGTGGGGGCCCAGCTGGGCGCGCACTTCCGCATGACCGACGAGCTGTCTTTGGGCTTTTCCTATAAAAGTCCGGTCACGCTCAATATCGCCGGCACGGCGGATTTCTCCCGGCATCACAGCAACATGCTGGCCGACCAGGGACAGGTGCCGCACACCATCGATACCGACGTGCACAGCACGGTGCATCTGCCCGACTCCTTCGCCGTGGGCCTGGCCTACCGCCCGCTGGAGAATCTGAGCTTCGAGGTGGGCACCGTCTTCACCCGCTGGTCCACCTACGATTCCATGAACATCTATTTCGATTCCGACTTCCAGTCCATCAACCATAAGAAGTGGCGTGACGGCTGGAACTTCAACGCCAGCGTGGAATACGAGCCCCTGGACTGGCTGGCCCTGCGCGCGGGCTTCTGGTACGAGACGCCGGTCACCAACGAGTCGCACGCGGATTTCATGGTCCCCAGTCACGGCCGCACGGGCGTCAGCGTGGGCGCGGGCTTCCAGTGGGGCAACTGGACGCTCGATCTGGCCTATGCCCATCTTTGGGTGCACAGCCTGGACTATTCGGAGACCGATGCCGCCGGTATCCGTTCGTCCGTGGGGAATGTCAGCAGCGGGAACAGCCGGAACACGGTGGCCAACATCTATTCCGCCACCATCGGCTACACGTTCTGATGGCTGGACTGCCACGTCGGGCATGACAGGCTGCCGGCAAGCGCATGCCGGACCGGAATGCAGGCATGGCCCGGTAGCCGTTCTGACCGCACGAAACTGGTATTTTTCATTTGAAGGATAAAACGGCGGCAAGCGGGATGGCGTGGCCTGTGCCGGACAATCACCGATAACGGGACACAATGCAACAAAAAGGAAAGGGAGGCCTTGAGCCTCCCTTTTTTCGTCTTGTGATGTCGCGATCGACATTTGCCTTCCGTATGTTCCGGCCTGCCGTCCGGCCATGCCGGATGGTACGGCACCCCGCCGGGCCTGCTGCTGGGGGCAATGCCGGTCAGGTAACGCAAAACGCGTTGTCTCTAGCGTCCCCCCTTGAGCCGGGGCAGCAGGCGTTCGGCCAGGTGCTCGCCCAGCCCCTGCAACAGGCGGCTCTGGGCCGCCACCAGGCTGGCGCTGCTCATGCCGGCGTCTTCGCTGGCCGCGTAGATGCCGCGATCCAGTGCCTCCCCGCCACGGGAGAGCTGCCAGCGGGCCTGCAAGCGGGCCGTGCCCGGCGTGTCGCCGTCCAGACGTTCCAGAGCCACGGCCAGTTCCATGTCTCCCTGCCGGTCTCCGGCCGCGATCACATCGATGCCCCGGGGCAGCAGCCGGGCGGCCAGCACTTCGCCCAGCACGCGCCGGGCGCCCTGTCCCAGCGGTTCGGCCCAGATATCCAGTTCCGAGACCTCCAGACGGGTCTGGCCGTCGCTGCGGCGCACCAGGCCGTTGCGGTCCAGATAGTCAGGCACGCTCACCGGTGCGATGCTCAGGCTGGCAGCGGGCAGGCTGTCGGCGGTCAGGGGGGGCTGGCCGCTGTCCAGCAGATAAAAATGCGTGGGCGCGCTGCGGCCGCAGGCGGTCAGCAGGAGCGTCAGCAGGGCCAGGAAAATGGTCGTATGGCGGAGGATAGGGTTCATCGGCGACTTCCTTGTTTGCCGCGGAGCAGGGCTTCAGGGTTGCGTTCCAGCACGTCCATGAACGCCCGCAGGGAACGTACGGCAGCCGCGCTTTCCTGGATCAGGCGGCGCAGCTCCTGGGTGAGGGGGGCATTGCGCTCCACCACGGCCTTGGTGGCCAGGGAAACGGAGGAGACGTTGTTCATGGCGTCACGGGTGCTTTGCAGGGCCTGGGGCAGGTCGTGCTGGGCCGATGTGGCCGCCGCATTCAGCTTTTCCAGGGCCTGGGCCAGGGTCTTCTGGGATTCCTGCATGCCGGCCAGCAGGGCCTGGGCCTCTTCGAAAGTGGTGGCAAAGGCCTTGAGACCGCGCTCCAGCGCATCGCCGGACAGGGCGGCGTTGAGCTTTTCCAGTATGCCCGCCGTGGTACGCGCCATCTCTTCCAGCGGCAGGCTGGCCACGGTGCGCTGCAGGGTGTCGATGGGCGAGGGCAGGGTGGGGATCTCCCTGTCCGGCATGGGGGACCGGAAGTTGGCCGGCGTGTTGGGCAAAAAGTCCAGTTCCACGCGGTACTGGCCGGTGATGAGGCTCTGGAGCTGCAGGCGGGCGCGCAGGCCGCGCTGGATCAGGCGGCGCAGGATCTCCTGCCGGAAGTTGTCCGTGAGCTCGCCGGTGACCCCGGCCCGGACGATGCTGTTCTCGTCCAGCCGGATGTAGACCGGGATGGTGACGCTGGCGTCGCGCGGGTTGGCCTCCAGGCTGATACGCGTGACCTGGCCCATGGGTACGCCGCGGAAGACCACGGGCGCCCCGATGTTGAGGCCGCTCACCGAGCCGTCGAAGTACAGGACGTATTCGATGTCGTCACTGAACATGCGTCCGCCGCCCAGCAGGATGATGCCCGCCACCAGCAGCGCCAGTCCGCCGATGACGAAAGCCCCTACAGCGGTTTTGAATGATTGTTTTGCCATACCGTATCCTGTGGGTTCAGTCCTGTTGTTGGGGGCCGCCGGCCTCGCCGCGCGTTAAAAAGCGCAGGGCCTGCAGCTCGGTGTGCGGGTCGCGCACCAGTTCGGAGGGGTTGCCCCGGGCGGTGACGCGCCGGGTCCGCACGTCAAGATAGATGCCGTTGCTGGCGATGGCGAAGATGCTGGCCAGCTCGTGGGAGACGATGACGAAGGTCGTGCCCAGGGCGTCGCGCAGCTCCAGGATCAGGTCGTCCAGCATGCGGGCGCTCACCGGGTCCAGACCGGCGGACGGTTCGTCCAGAAAAAGGATCTCGGGGTCCAGGGCCAGCGCCCGGGCCAGACCGGCCCGCTTGCGCATGCCGCCGCTGATCTCCGAAGGGTAGTAGTCCTCGAAACCGGCAAGACCGGCCAGGGCCAGCTTGAGGGATGCCTGCTCGCGGATCTCGTCGTCATCGAGGTCGGTGTACTGCTGCAGCGGCAGGCCCACGTTTTCGGCCAGGGTCATGGAGCTCCACAGGGCGCCGCCCTGGAAAAGGACGCCCGTGCGGCGCAGGATGCGGCGGCGCTCTTTTTCGGTGCAGGCCCAGATGTCCGTATCGCCGTAGAGCACCTGGCCGCTCTGGGGCTCCTTGAGGCCCATGAGCGTGCGCAGGAGCGAGCTTTTGCCGCAGCCGGAACCGCCCATGATGAGGAAGATGTCGTCGGCGGCCACATCGAAATTCACGTCACGCATGAGCACGAAGGAACCGTAGCCCAAGGTCAGGTCGCAGACGCGCAGACGGGGAGTGCTCATGTCAGATGCCCAGTACGTTGCAGATGATGGTGATGATGGCCGTGGCGATGATGATGCCCACGATGGACTGGACCACGGCCGTGGTGGTGGCCAGGCCCACGGCCTGGGCGCTGCGGCCGCAGCGGATGCCCTGATAGCAGCCCGCCAGGGCGATGATGACGCCGAACACCGTGCCGTAGGCGATACCGATGAGCCCGTGGACGCAGGAGACCATCTGCATGGTGGCGTTAAGATATTCGGCGGAACTCAGCCCCAACATGGAGACGCCCACCACATAACCGCCCAAAATGCCCATAAGGTCGGCATAGACCGTGAGCAGGGGCACCATGAACATCAGGGCCAGCATGCGCGGCAGCACCAGAAAATCGATGGGCGAGATGCCCAGGGTGGTCAGGGCGTCCACTTCCTCGTTGACCTGCATGGTACCGATCATGGCCGCATAGGCGGCCCCCACGCGGCCGGACATGACCACGCCCACCATGACCGCCCCCATGACGCGCAGCATGCCGATGCCCACCAGCCCGGCCACATAGATCTGGGCGCCGAACTGCGTCAGCTGCACCGCGCCCACAAAGGCCAGGATCAGGCCGAACAGCAGGCTGGTGATGGAGATGATGGGCAGGGCGCGCACGCCGCATTCGTACATGGCTTCCACGAAGTCCTGCATGCGCATGCCGGCGCGTCCCAGGATGAGGCGCCAGATGGAAAGGGTCACGTCGCCGAGGAATTCCAGAAAATCCGCACAGCGGGGCGGCAGGCTCATGACCGCTCCGCCCACCCGGGCGAAAAGCCCCTGCCGGTGGTCGCTGCGGGCGGCCCCTGCCTGGGCCGGGATGGCGAAGGCCAGATGCAGCAGCCGTGCCAGGCCTGCGGGCAGGTCCTGGCTGATCTCGATCCGTGCGGCGCTGGCGGCCTTGTGCAACTGGACGAGGAAGACCAGCAGGCTGCTGTCCCAGGCGTCGAGGGAGGCCGCCGCGAGGTGCAGCTGCCGGATACCGGGGCCCTGCAGCTGCTGCAGGGCATCGGCACACTGCGGCGGCCAGGGGGTATTGATGGCCCAGCTGCCGGAGACGGTGACCTGAAGGCGCTCTCCGGCCCTGTCCAGGATTACTTGCGGACTTGTTTCCATCTCTATAGTATACGCGTGGGACAGAAGCTACGCAAGGAGGGAGGCCGCTCCCCCGCAGGCTTTTTCCCCTTTTTGCTTACCCTCAACCCCGGATTGCCATGTCGCTGAAACAACGCCTCGGGCTTGCCGCAGAGCCCGTCTTTCTCATGGATGGCTCGGCCTTCATCTATCGCGGCTTTTTTGCCAACAGGAACATGCAGCGTTCCGACGGCTTTCCCACCAATTCCCTGGTGGTGGTCAGCCGTGTGCTGCTGCGCATCCTGCGCGAAGAGCGCCCCCGCTATTTCGCCTTCGTGCAGGACGGCAAGGGCCCCAACTTCCGGCACGAGATATTCCCCCTTTACAAGGCCAACCGTGACGCCACGCCCGAGGACCTGGTACGCCAGCTGGACCCCATCCAGCGCATGGTGCGGGCCCTGGGCCTGCGGCTGGAAGTCTCGCAGGGCTGCGAGGCCGACGACTGCATCGCTTCGCTGGCGGCGCGCTTCGCGGGGGAACATCCCGTCATCATCGTCAGCGGCGACAAGGACCTGAAGCAGTGCCTGGGCCCCAATGTCTATATGTGGGATCCGGCCTCCAAGGAAGAAAAGCTGGTGAGCGAGGCCGACTTCACGGCGGAGAGCGGCGTGACGCCCGGCCAGTGGCCCGACGTGCAGGCCCTTATCGGTGATACCAGCGACAACATCCCCGGCGTGCCGGGCATCGGTCCCAAGACCGCGCGCCAGATTTTTTCCATTTGTCCCAGCCTTGAGGACATCCGTGACCATTTCGTCCTGCTGCCGCCCAAATTGCAGGCCAAGCTGCAGGAACATCTGGAAAACATGTTCATCTGGCGGCAGCTCACCACCCTGAGCCGCGAGGCCTGCCCCGGCGTCACCCTGGACGACCTGCGCGTACGCCCGCTGGATGCCGCCACCTGCGCCCTGCTCACGGAAGAGTTCGAGCTTTTCGCCCTGCGGCGCGAGCTGGCCGCTCTGGACCGCCTGCAGGCCGCCGAGGCCGACCTGCCCGAGGAATTCCTGGATGCGGGCAGCATCCGGGAGGACGCTCGTCCCGCAGCCGGGAAAAAGGCGGCCGCGGAACAGGCTTCCCTGCCGCTGGCCCAGCCTGCCCGCAGCGGTCGCGCCACCAGCCAGATGAGCCTGCTGGATGCCATGCCGCAGGAGTCCGCGCCCGCGCTGGATGACGTATCGGCCCTGCCGGACTGCGGGGGTGCCCGCGTGGCCCTGATCTGGGCCCACGGTGACCGGGAGGCCCCCTATCTTGCCGTGGAAGGGGCTGACGGCAGCTCGTTGGGAGAATGGCAGTGGACAGGCCCCGTGGCGGAACTGGCCCGCTGGCTGGCCCCTGCCCGCACCCTGGTGACGGCCGATCTCAAGGGCATGCTGACGTCCGCTCCCTGCTGGCAGTTTTTGGCCAGACGTGCGGCGGATTGCATCGACCTGGGCGTGGCCGCCTATCTGCTGAATCCCGAAGAGAACGATTACGGCTGGCCCCGTCTTTCGGCCCGCTGGGGCGCCGTGCTGCGCCATGAACTGGAAAACAGGGGCGAGACGGCCCCCGGCCCCGCACGTCTGGGGCTGGCCATGGCGCAGCTGTTCGAGCAGCGCATGGAAAAGGACGGCCTGCTGGAGCTGTTCCGGCGGCTGGAGATGCCCCTGCTGCCCGTGCTGGCAGGCATGGAGCAGAGCGGGGTGGCCATCGACGCCGCGGCCTTCCGGGCCTTCCTCGACGACGTGCAGGGGCAGCTGGACCAGCTCACGGCCCATGTCTACGAGCTGGCGGGCACGCAGTTCAACATCCGCTCGGCCCAGCAGCTGGGCGACGTGCTATTCAACGGGCTGGGCCTGCCCGCGCCGCGCAAGACCAAGGGCGGCCAGGCTTCCACCAGCCAGCAGACGCTGGAGAAACTGGCCGGGCAGCATCCCGTGGTGGACAGCATCCTCCAGTACCGCAAACTGGAGAAGATGCGTTCCACCTATCTCGATCCCCTGCCGCGCCTGGTGGACCCGCAGGGCCGCATCCATACCACCTTCAACCAGAAGGCCACGGCCACGGGGCGGCTCTCCTCCAGCAATCCCAATCTGCAGAACATCCCCGTGCGCGGGCCGCTGGGCAAGCGCATGCGCTCCTGCTTCATCGCCGGGCCGGGCCGTCTGCTGGTCTCGGCCGACTATTCGCAGGTGGAGCTGCGCGTGCTGGCCCATGTCTCGCAGGATCCGGCCCTGCTGGAAGCCTTCCGCAACGGCGAGGACATCCACGCCCGCACGGCGGCCCTGGTCTATGATCTGCCGCCCGACCAGGTGAGCCCGGACCAGCGCCGTAATGCCAAGACCATCAACTTCGGCCTCATCTACGGCATGGGCGCCCAGAAGCTGGCCCAGGAGCTCAAGATCAGCACCGCGCAGGCCAAGGACTTCATCGCCCGTTATTTCGAGCGTCTGCAGGGCCTGAAGGAGTTTTACGAAGGCGTGGAGGCCTCGGCCCGCAAGCACGGCTTCGTGACCACTCTGGGCGGTCGCCGCCGCCTGTTGCCGGACATCAATTCCGCCAGCGGCCAGGCCGCGGCCCTGGCCCGCCGTCAGGCCATCAATACCGTGATCCAGGGCTCTGCGGCGGACATCATCAAACTGGCCATGCTGGCCGTGGCCCGTGACGAGCGCCTGCGGGAGCTGGATGCCCGTCTGCTGCTGCAGGTGCACGACGAACTGTTGCTGGAAGTGCCCGCTGACGCCGCCGAAGAAGCCGGGGCCCTGGTGGCCCGCCTTATGCAGGACGTCTGCCCCGCAGGCAAGGAGCTTTCCGTGCCGCTGCTGGTGGACTGGGGCACCGGTCACGACTGGGGCGCGGCGCATTAGGCCCGCTGTTGCACAGCCCATGATCGTTTGGGGAAGGGGAGCTGCTCTCGCATGAGGCCGTGGCCCCTTCCCCCAAATCTTCTTTCCCGCACGTGGGTGGAAAACGGCAGGAGAGGGATTTTCCTACCATGCCGCTTTGTCCTCACGAATCGGAGCGGGGAGGAGTTCCCACCCCTTTGGTGCAGGTGCCCCCTTCCTGAGGGGCGGCAGAGTGGCCCGATAAAATAGAAGTAGAAAAAACTAATGTTTTCAGATGGTTTTTTGCTTGGTTCAAATTTTTGGCAAAAAAAGGATGACAGCCGGAGCATTTTGATATACACCAACCCGCAGCCGTCTGGAATACGGCACAAATTTGGCATTCCGTCGTGAATGCTTGACAAGTTGCGCACTTTACGATAAAGAGCGCTTTCTTTGTGAGCGATACTGTCGTCACCCGTTAGGCGGCACGTCGCAGACGGATTTTCCGCCGCTTGATGGCTACTGAGATAAGTAGATGAGGAGTTCATCCCGATGAAGACGTTCAGCCCCACCCCGAAAGACATCAACCACGAATGGTTTGTGGTTGACGCCCAGGATCAGGTGCTGGGTCGTCTGGCCAGCCAGATCGCCCACCGCCTGCGCGGCAAGCATAAGCCCGAATTTGCCCGTCACATGGACAACGGCGACTTTATCGTCGTGGTCAACTGCGAAAAGATCAAGGTGACCGGCACCAAGATGGCCCACAAGAACTACTATCGCCACTCCGGTTGGGTGGGCGGTCTGAAGACCACCTCCCTGGGCGATATGCTGGCTTCCAAGCCCGAGCGTGTGCTCATGGCCGCTGTGCGTGGCATGCTGCCCAAGAACCGTCTGGGCCGCGCCATGCTGAAGAAGCTCAAGATTTACGCGGGTCCCGAACACCCGCACACGGCTCAGAACCCGCAGCCGCTGACCCTGCCTTACTAAGGAGCGCACGTCATGAGCGACAAATTCGAATACGGCACCGGCCGCCGCAAGACCGCCACTGCCCGCACCCGCGTCTACGCTGGCTCCGGCAACATCACGGTGAACGGTCGTGCCTTTGAAGACTACTTCCCCCGCAAGACCCTGCAGATGATCATCCGTCAGCCCCTCGTGCTGTCCAAGCTGGCTGAAAAGCTGGACGTGCGCGTCAACGTGGCTGGTGGCGGCGTGGCCGGTCAGGCCGAAGCCGTGCGTCACGGTATTTCCCGCGCCCTGCTGCTGGTGGATCCCGCCCTTCGTCCTATCCTGAAGAAGGCCGGCTTCCTGACCCGCGATGCGCGTAAGAAGGAACGCAAAAAGTACGGTCTGCGCGCTGCCCGCGCTCGTTACCAGTACTCGAAGCGTTAATCCGCACTCCGGATTACGGAACCTCAAGGGGTGGGCCATTGTTGGCCCACCCCTTTTCTGTTATCTTGCGCCCGTCCTGTCCCGGGGGACGGGAGTACGCGCCCTTTCTTTCGCGCTCCTGCCGGGCCGCGCCTTTTGCTGCCGTCCGTGCTCCTGGCTCCTTGCCGGACCGCACCGGCCTCTTCCATGCCGTCTGGTTGACGATGGGTCGTCGAGGCACCATGTGCTTCCGGTCCTGCCGGATCGCGCCCCGGGATGTTGTCGCCATCTTTTTGCCATGAGGTTTTCCACGCCATGCCCGTGATCCCCGAAGGCATCGCCTATGCCTATACCCACGAGACCACCCAGGCCACGACCGGCTATTTTTCCTGCCAGCCGCCCGCATCCCTGACCCTGCCCCAGGCGCTGGCCCGTCTGGAGGCCACGCCCTTTGATGATTTTTTGCGCCAGCACTGCCTGCGCCAGCTGAGCCGCCGTTCGCCGGAGGAGATCAAAAATCTGGCCGAGGAACTGTACGACCGCGAGACGGACAGCTTCCGGCGCATGGGGCTTGCCGGTTTGTTGCTGGAATGCTCGCTGCTGGTGCCCGAACTGGCCCATTGCTGCGACAGCTTTCCCGAGGATGCCCTGCAGCGTCTGACGCTGTCGTCCTCCCTGATCTACCTGCGCGCTGCCAGCCGGAAGGATTTTGGCCTCATGCAGGCCTGGAGCGCCCATTTTGCCGACAACATCGCCCGGCACCACATGCTGCCGCACTGGGAAGAACTGGAGCTGGAGCTGCCCTACAGCGAAGAGGAGCTGGAGGTTTGCCGCGAAGGGCTGCGTGCCCGGGCCGGGATGCTGGAGCGGGAACACGCCCGCATGCAGGCGGAAGACCTGCCGCGCCTTGAGCGCCGTCCGGCGCAGGAGACCTACGAGCAGGCCGTCAATGCTTTGCTGGAGAACGATGTGCTGGCCGGTCAGGAGATGCGGCATCAGGCGTCGCTGTCTCCCATCGCGCTGCTGCGTTCCTGGAAAGTGGATCTGGATGTGGATTGCGGCCGCATGCGCCACAGCCTGCGTGGCGAGGCCACGGCCTACGGGCGCGGCCTTTCCCTGGCGGCGGCCCGGGCCTCCTACGCCATGGAGATCGTGGAGCGGGCCAGCAGCTATGTGAGCGTGGCCCGTACCGGCGAGCACACCTTCGAGGTGACGAACCGTCGCCGGCCCATGCCGCTGATCCATGCTTCCTGCGCCAAGCTGCGCTCCCAGGGCAAGGATTTCCTTCCCCTTTCGTCCCTGCCGCTGGAAACGCCTTTTGAGGATTATGTGCCCCTGTACTGGCTGGAGGCCCGTGATCCGGAGGGCAAGACCGTGCTGGTGCCCGCGCAGGCGGTCTTCCTGTTCTGCAACCTGGACGAGCAGTCCCTGTTCCTGGCCGGCGGCTCCACGGGCCTGGCTTCCGGCAACACCGAGGCCGAAGCCAAGCTGGCGGCGCTCACGGAGATCGTGGAGCGTGACGCCGAAGCCACCACGCCCTTCGGCCGTGAAGGCTGCTTCGTGCTCAAGAGCCGTGACGAGCGTTTGCAGGCCCTGCTGGACGATTATGCGGCCCGCGGCATCCAGATCCAGTTCCAGGACATCACCACGGAGCTGGGCGTGCCGGTCTACCGCTGCTTCGTCATGAGCCGTCGCGGCGAAGTGGCGCAGGCAACGGGCGCCAATCTGTGCGGCAGCCGGGCCGCGCTGGCGGCGCTGACCGAAGTGCCCTGGCCCTATCCCTATGGCGAACCGACGGGGCCTGCCCTAGGCGGCCTGCCGGTGCGCTGGCTGGAAGATCTGCCCGATTACAGCCTGCCGTCGGCCGAAGCCTCCTGCAAGCTGCTGGAAAAGACGCTGTCTGCCCAGGGCCGTACGCCCCTGTATGTGGATATTTCCCGCAAGGATCTGGACATGCCTGTGGTGCGTGCCCTGGTCCCCGGCCTGGAGCTCACCGCGGACTTCGACCGCTTCTCCCGGCCGTCACTGCGCCTGCTGGCCCGCTACACGGCCCGTTGGCAGAAGTAGGGATCTGAGCGGGGGAGGAGCCCCCTTTTGCTTGCGGCAAAAAGTGGGTTCCTCCCCCGTGCCCCCTCCTCCCCCAAAACCCGCTATACGGAGGCATATAGCCGTACCTCAAGCACACGTTATCTGGAGATCATTTTCCGGGCAAAGCAGACAGGGGAGATAACAGAGACCATGCCAGTGGTCATGAAAAAAGGACGCCTTAGCGTCCTTTTTTTGTGACCTGATAAAAGTTTTTGGGAGGAAAGAGGGGAGCGCGAGGGGGGAAAGGAGGACCTTTTTCCAAAAAGGTCTCCGTTCCCCCTCGCTCAAAACTTTTCGCCCGCTAGGCGTGCATCAGGCGGGCAAGAGCAGCATTGCTCTGCTGGCCTTTTTCTTCCAGCCAGTCCAGGAAGCCCTGGAGCTTGGGGGAAGGATTGGTATGCCGGGGCCAGGCGGCGTAGTAGGAGCGGAACGCCGTGGTGGGAGGCAGGTCGGGGAAGGGAGTGACCAGCTTTTGCTCCGCCAGCAGGGGCGCGATGAGACTGCACCGCCCCAGAGCCACGCCCAGGCCGTGGCTGGCGGCCACGGAAGCCCCGTAGGTATGGTCGAACGTGACGAAGTTCAGACAGTTGGAGATGTCCACATGGTTCCTGTCGGCCCATTCCTGCCATTCGGCCGTGGTGGCGGCATAATGCCAGGCGGCGGAGTCATGGAGCAGGGTGCAGGCGGGCAGGTTCTCGGGGTGGCCTATCAGGTCGTGCTTTTGCGCATATTCGGGGGAACAGACGGGCAGGGTGGCCTCGTCCATGAATTTGCGCGAGGTCAGGCCGCTGACGTGGCTTTCGGCATAATACAGGGCCACGTCCACCGTGGAGTCCCCGTGGAAATCGATGGGGGCGTTGCCGGTGCGCACATGCAGCTGCATGGAGGGGTAGCGCTGCTGGAAGTCGCTGAGCTGGGGGATGAGCCAGGCCAGGGCCAGACTGGGGGCGGCATAGATGGTCAGGGAGCTGAAGTCGTCCTGCAGGAGCTGGGTGATCTCCTCATAGATCTTCTGGAAAGCATTGAGGTAGACGTCGCGCAGGCGTTCCCCCTCCGGTGTCAGGGAAACGGCGCGGGTCAGGCGGTTGAACAGGGGGAAGCCCAGTTCTTTTTCCAGGCGGGCGATGCGGTGGCTGACAGCGCCGGAGGTCAGGCCAAGATGCCGGGCCGCGGCCTTGAAGCTCATGTAGCGGGCCGCGATGGCGAAGGTCTTGATGTTGATGAGGCTGGCGTCATCGTTGAGGACGCGGGCGATGCTGCGGGAACGCTGACGATTTTTGCTGTCGGGAAGCGTCACATTGTCTCCTTGGAGATCCCGCCCGAACGGGGCAGGGGATACGGACAGATATACGTTGCGAAGGGGATATTCCTTTCTTCATGGGCTTTCGTCAATACGGACAGGATGTGCCCGGGAAGAGGAACGGGGGCAAAGATGACCAGCCTTCAACCATGGTGATTTGTGATGGAAATACTTGAAAAATATATTATTACAACGAGTTATAGATAATAAAAAATCAAAAGGCAAATTATCGAAAAAAGGCCTTGGCGCCTGACGTGAAAGAGGATAAATTTTTTCAACTGCGGATGAACCATTTTGTATAGGGCTATCCGCGGGGTTTGTTCGGCTTGGGGTTTATGGCCAAATTCTCCCGGCAAATTGCGCAATGGGCGGATTTGGTGTATCTCAACAGGAATAGCCCTGGAAAAGGATCGCCGGGGCGAGCTCTTTCACCCTCCAAGACCTGGGAGATGATTTATGAAACTGGGCAAATTCGTTGGCTTGGCGCTGATGGCTCTGACCCTGGGGCTGGCCGGCCAGTCCCTGGCTGCTGAACCCATCAAGATCGGCGTGTACCTGCCCCTGACCGGTCAGAATGCCTTTGGTGGCCAGCTTGAGCTGGAAGGTGTGCAGCTGGCTCTGAAGGACATGCCTGAAGTGCTGGGCCGCCCCATTGAACTGGTTGTGGTGGACAACAAGTCCGACAAGGTGGAAGCCGCCAACGCCGTCAAGCGCCTGCTTTTTGTAAGATAAAGATGCAATATCCAAGCCTATTTTCATATCGACACCTTTCTGTTGTATATCAAGTTTGAAATGACTTTCTTCCAGGTCTGTAATGGCGAGTTTACCATTGCACAATTTCTTTACATATTCAGGCTTAATTGTGTATCCAACGGTACTTTCTAAAAGTTCACCTTTTCTAAAAGCTACTTTTCTTTTAGATTTTAGTTCCTCAAAAAACTCCATAGACCATTTATACTGATCAGTTTTAGATAAATCAATTTGTTCTTTAGTGAGGGGATGATATACTTTCTTAGTTGAAGGAAGACAATCATAGTAGAAAATGCGATAAAGGTATTTTTCTTCTGAATAACTGTTGCGAGTTTTTTTATTCATGTAATGCCTACTGCAATATTGAACCAATTCTCTTGCCCTATCTTTTGGGTTTTTATCTCCCCATAAATAATTTGCTCTTCTTAAATAAAAAGCACCGTCAACAAGGATAGCAATTCTTATCATGCGAAAATTCTCCTTTATGTAAAAAACTCTTGGGGTCGACACATCCCATATGGTGGGAGGTTTACTGCCAAGAGTTTACACTAACAATAAAATTAAAATTTAATGTAGTAATACTACATTTTTATTATATGCAAATTCAAGACATTATTCAATAGGTATTTTAAATTTGTAATAAATGTTGTTGAAATACAACAAAAAACAAAGTGCTTTATTGTAAAAAATAATAGTGATATTTTAATAAATGTTACTGTAAAATCCTACGGCTTTGACCTCTTTTATGAGGGTTTTTTGTTTATTGCGAATTTCCGTGAGCCTGTCTTTGTATATATCGGAAGAAGCAAAATCATATTTTGGGGTGTACAGACCAAAACTCTGTATTTCAATTTGCCCGTCAAGGTTTATGATTTCGTCCTGTCTGTATTTAATAGCGTCATTCAGGCTTGAAATCTGACTGTCAAGCGAAGAAATTGTTTCATTGCGGTAGGATATAGTCTGATTTAACGAACGGATTTCATCATTCAGCTTATCTGTAAGTTTCATAAGTTCGCTTGCATTACGCATTTCAGGAGTGAAAGAGCTTTTCAAACGGTCAAGCTCAGCTTGCAGATTTTCGGACTGTTGCTTATACTGCTTGCCTTTGAATGTATCTAAAAATCCCATATTATCCCAACTTTCTGTAATAAAAATAATGTGCAGAACAGGCACTATAAATTGTAAAAAATTTACGGCTACATCAATAAATTATCTCTGTAAAATTTCATTGCTTCAACCATAAATTTATTTGTGACATTAAAATATTCGGCAAGTTCCCACGGCTCTGTTATACCGTTGTGAATCGCTTCTTTCAGCTCATCCAAAGGGATGAGCTTTTTTATTGTGTGTTTCTTTACTTTTTGTTCCATTTTCCCTTTTACGGTTAATGGAGTTGTGAATAAATAAAAAGCACCTAAATCTATGTGAACTTCTTCGTGAGCAAGCAAAACTGTTTCCTCGGCAGTAGTTTCAATCTTGCTTTTGTCAAGAACTACAATTCCGTTTTCGTAAGGAAAAGAAAATGCTTTTGCTTTGTCAGTTTTGAAATAATCAACAGTTATCCCTTTTTGTTCACATTCAAAATAAATATCCTCTAAAGTCATTCAATCATTTCCTTTTTGAGATTTTTTAAATTTGATATAGCTAAGTATATCGTTTTTAAAATCTTCGCTTTCTCCTTCCATTTCTTGATAAGCAGCATACGAAAGTTCATCAAAATTTGCTTTCGGAAGAGGGGAAGAAACCTTTCTTGCAACATCTTCAACTAACTTTTCAATCTGCTCATGCTGTTTCTTTTCTTCTTCGATTTCCTGCTCAGTCATAAGCCTTTCAACAGGAACACCGAGATAATTGGCTATTTTAAGGCGAGTTTGGTATTTAGGTAAAACACCGTTTTTCCAATTGCGTATAGAACCTTTACTCAAACCAACTGCAACCAAAACCGCCTGCGCGAATTGGAGGACGTGTGCGACCACGTAGGCG
>OHAJ01000273.1_pt1 | contig 36726 bp, 29 predicted proteins | sample 1577101 | NCBI WGS metagenome assembly OHAJ01 (sample SAMEA3541531, study PRJEB24748) | human gut metagenome | biome: human gut; feature: human-associated habitat; material: faeces | place: China | collected 2012
CTCGGTACCATCTTTTCAAGATTAGCTAAAGAGGGAGAAAATTCTGCTCCCGAAACGGTGCAGTTTGAAATAGAAGGAGAACGTTCAGAGCGTACCGAAGAACTGCTTCAGGCAGGAATCATGAATCTGGCGCTTATTCGTATGCCTGCCAATAAACAATCGGGACGTGGCAGTGTAAAGGAGTTTATGTATTCACTTCATCCGATTTTTGCTCCTTATTTTATATACAGTTTCCGTAGAAAACGTAAGATGGGATTGTCGGATGCCGAATTCTTGTTGTGTGTGGATAACCCTAAAAAAGCAGTCAAAGATATTTTGGATAAAAGAAATATCAAAATATCCGAAGAAGGGGTTGTTATGAATCAATTATATTTTGATTTCTGGGATTAGTATGATAAATAAAGATTATTTGTATACAAAAATTTGGGACGATTTAAGTAGCGTGGTACTGGAATTAAATGCTCTTTATCTCTATGCCCAAGATCCGGAAGATAGAAGCCGACATTGCTCTTCAAATCTATCAACGAACAATATTGATGCTATATTTGAAGAAGTTTCAATCAATGATAATGATCAGATGTTAGTTTCTTCAAATAACAGTATTGTACCATTAAGTAGTGCTGATGCAATAGGAAGTTTTTTTTCTTCTTATACCTTTCGAGTATTATATCTGGAAGTAACCGGTATGTGTTGTCGACTTGTGGCTCCTCTAATGAAGTATGCGATTGAGAATAGTATTGAAATAAGGGTTGTCTATAGCGAACCGAAGGAATATCTGTTACGTGAATTTCAAAAGGAGGGGCTTAACAAAGATTTATCAGAATCAGTAGCAGGTGTTAATCCTTTACCTGGTTTTATTCGCTTGGTTCCTTTTAAAGAAGAACCCCTTTTTGTGACTTTACTTGGTTTTGAAGGTGGAAGGTTTTCTTATTTGGTCACGAATAAACAACCATCTTATGATAAAATACTGCCTATTGTGGGAGTACCTGGCTATAGAATGTATTACCCTTTTGAAACCTTTTGGGGTAATCGTAATGCACTGAAAACGACTAAAGCTTATGAGCGTGTAGTATATGCAGAGGCCAATTCTATCGTTGACAGTTATTTGACATTGGGGAAGATTTCATACGATAAAAGAGAACCGAATATGATAGTAGCACCAATTGGGACTAAACCTCATGCGATTGGAGCTATCTTGTATGCTATAAAGAATCCGAATAGAGTGGAGCTACTATATGATAACCCCAAGAGAAGTCTGCATAGGACGAAAGGAGTGGGTCGTATATTGGTTTGCGATGTAACTAAACTTTTTAGGGAAAATTAATATGTCAGGACCAGATTCTTATTATACTCCACCATTGTTGGCAGACAAGCTGGTAAGCTTTATTGTTTCTTCTAACATTTCCAGTGCAGTAGATTTTTGTGTGGGAGATGGAGATTTGCTCAAAGCTGTAGCCAAACGATATGGTGATGTGGAATTGTACGGTACTGACATTTCGGATGATGCCTTAACGAAACTATCAAACGATTGTCCTGATTGGCATTTAGGAAAATGTGACTTTAGAAAGGATGATTCTATAGGTGAAGTAACTTTTTTAATAAAGAGGAAATTTGACTTAATTGTACTGAATCCTCCCTTTACATGCAAGGGCAGTGTGGTTGAAAATATTACATTTGAGGGAATAGAATATCGTGTGAGTACTGCGATGTTATTCTTGATGAGAGCCTTAAAATTTCTGGCATCTAACGGTGGATTATATGCTATACTGCCAATAAGTTGCGTGTATTCTGTTAAGGATAGAAAGGCATGGAACTATTTAAAAAATCACTATAATGCATGCATACTGGAGGAACCTAATAAGGTTAGTTTTACTAGCAAATGTGCACCGAATATAGTATTGGTTTATGTGGGGTACTACAAAGTAAATGGAATAGAAAAGTCAAATGCTTTTGATTTCTCATCACTTCCGGTTACTTCAATACTAAGAGGATGTGTACGGATGCAAAATCCAAAGTATAGTAAATCAAAAAATGCCGTGTCACTGATTCACACAACCAATCTCCAAAAAGGTGAATTAGTGAAATTAAAGCGTATTATGACAGGGCAGAATATTCTAGTGAGTGGAAATGGTGTGGTTGTTCCACGGGTTTGTAATCCAACCCCAAATAAAGTAGCCTTACTGGATGAAGAGACAGTTTATGCTCTATCTGATTGTATTATTGTTTTACAAACTTCAACCAGAATTGATGCAGAGAGGTTACGAGATGGAATAATAGAACATTGGTGTGATTTTGTGACGGTTTATAAAGGTACAGGTGCTCAATATACTACACTGGAAAGATTAAAAGCTCTGTTTGGAGTGAGTTAAGAGTAGATAGTTTCCTCTAAAAATAGCAAACGATTATAAATCGATAGTTACATATATATTATTATGCGAATCAGTAGTTGAGCCCTGATTCTTTTAAAAAAAATAAACAAATGAATGCAATGGCAATTTTTCCCATCGTATGTACTAAAAGTCCAGATGTTAATCTGACTTTCATCGCTCTTTGAATATTTGTTTTCTCATTTAGCCAGTTGAAAAACGATTCTATGGGTTGTCTGACCTTTGAAACAGCAGTAGAGAACAGGTATCTTCCAGCTTTCTCTCTTTGAGTAATAACGGGCTCCTCGCCTTTTATTGCTTTTACGGGAGTTAGCATAGTTACTCCTTGTTCTTGCTGCTTATTCCCCCAGTAAGAGAAATCCGAGTATATCTTATCAGCGAAGATTTTTCTTTTTATAAGGATGTCAGCAGCTTCTCTTTTAAGAACCGTCAGGTCATTCTCTTCTGCCAATGATAGGATAATCATTTCAGGAAATGGAATAGTTCCTTCCCTATGAAAGGCTAAAGCATGGATTTTTAGACCGAAATAATAAATGTTCTTTGTAGAACACTATCCTTGGGCTGCAATTTCAGTAACTACCTTTCCTGTTTTATTCTTTCCTGCACAGGTAATAATGGGCATAGAGTCAATAAGTGATGTCATAGAATTGCAATTCTCTGTTTAAAGAATGTAATGAGATGCTTTACAGGTTCACTAATTGCCTCACTCATCAGGTTTAACCGACAGTTGAAGTCTGATAAGAAGGTAGGTTGGAGAACCATGAGAGCAAATATTCTTCAGTGAATGTATATATCTCTTTGATTTGGAAATATCGCTGATAGGCTCTGCAAAACAGATATACAATAAGCAGTTCCTGGTCTGTAAAGATAGAATTTGCATTATTACTGAATCTCTGGCAGTAAAACTTCAGTGAAGACTAGTAAATATCGCAGATGTACATATATATTTTTATAAGTTTTAGCTCTTTCTCCTTGGGAATCATAATTAGAATAATGAGTGGTTTTATTATTCTAATATAAGAAAAACGGATAAAATTGTCGTATTCACCAACTTATTCAGATTCCCCTATACTCTCTCTGCATCTCCCCATAAACAGTCAACCGTTCTCCGGTTCCTCTACTTTATTAAATTCAAATTCATCCGTCTATAAATTTACACAGAAACTATTTTTTGTATCTTTGCTTCCCTTTTACAGACATTTATTGAAAGAGAAAACTTATATCAATACTCAAAATGGAAAATAATAATTCGAGCCTGTATGCACAAAAGGCCGTTGAAAGTTTCTATCTGGACCGTCCATACGGTATAAGAATTGATTACTCCAGGAAAGGTTTCGTTCTGTTCAACCGGAAACTGAACCTGCTTGGAATGGACAAATGGAACTCAATTGAGGAATTACCGCTGGAAGAATATGACAACCCGGAAGAAATACCGGTTGAAGGGGTGGATATTCAAAGAAACAGCAGTAAAGTGGATGTATTCTTCTACACGGACAAATCCAGTCCCTACCATAACGGAACACTGGATATGGAGTGTCTCAAAAAATACAACAAATATATCTACCGTCTGTCAGTACTGCTGGGCAGAACCCTATAATAAAAGAGCCGTGAGCAATATGGTATACTGTTCACGGCTCCGATAGCATGTAATCTAAGGTATATAGAAAAGTTCAAACTCCCTCTTCCGCCTTGTCAATCATGGAAGGCGGATTTCCGGCACGGGCGGAAAAGGCGGAAATCGAAAGAACAATAAAAAAGTTTTTTCCCATAATCCATTTTTCCGTTTGTGCTTTCAAACAACGCCGAAGGAAAGTCCGGCGTCTTCTTCCGCAATATTCCGATTCAAGTTATCCACATCCCGATGCATACGGCTGTAATCATTCCGACAGACCGCCAGTTCCTCAAACACGATTTGTTTAGGCAAAAGACGATGACAATAATAGCTGCTGCCAAATGGGACACCTCCCCCTTTGTCATCTACCCTTTACACACATCTTTAAATCCTTACAAATTGGAATATTTAAAGGTGTTATTAGGAAAAAAAAGATTAAATAATGACTATGCTTACCATGAATAGCCTTAATTAATTTAACTCTTTATATGCCTATTTCTTAAAAAAAATAGATGTGTATAAAGGGTAGCTTTGTCATACTGGATGCGTTTGTCAAACATCAGCAATTGAAGCTCCCTGTCCTTGAACAGCCGGCACGGACCGACACTGTTCAGCCAAAAATTGGACATCAGCAGGGCGAGCGGCTTGTCCAGTTGCAGGCAGCGTTCAAAAACATCCATTTTTCTGCTGAAAGGCGGATTAGATACAATAATATCCCAACAATCCGGCTCGTAAGCAAAAAAATCCTGTCCGGTATTTATATGCGAGTATTTTACCTGAAATCCGGCTTCCTGCAGATGAAGCACGAACTCGCTGTGGCACGTGTCAAAAGGGCACCATATAATCTTCCCCTCAGGCAGATACTTGATGATGGGAGCCACTCCGTATCCCGGAGTATATTTCTCGTCACTGCGGTTCAAGAACATCCTGCTCAATTTACTGGGCACGGGCTCCTCCTTCCGTTTTCTCCGCCCCGTCATTCCTGTTATTGAAACTGAAACTCAGCTGCCGGACATCCTGCCAGTTATTTTCAAAGTACAAATCAATCGTTTGTGCCTCATTCGTACTCCTTGAAGTGTAATACAACCGGAACTTCTTCTCACTCAATAAATAGCGGTCATTGGGTTTCAGAACCGTACCGTCTTCCAGCTTCAACAATCCGTTCCCGTCAGGCTGGAAATAGCGGAGAGTATAAAGCGTTCCGGAAAAATTGCCCTCTTCGGTAATTTCCAGACGGATTTCCACCGTCTGGCAAGGTTATCAAAGAAATTCTCTTTATCAAACTCAATTGGTTTTCCAATGTGGATAAGCTTGTTATCTGTCTCCTGAAGACCTTCTTCTTTCATAAGAAGCTCTTCGTAGAGCTTTTCGCCAGGACGGAGTCCTGTGTATTTAATTTCCATGTTGACGCCAAGTGTATAACCTGACAATCTGATAAGGTTCTTTGCGAGGTCATCAATCTTAACAGGCTCACCCATATCAAGAATGAATATCTCTCCACCTTTGGCATATGCACCTGCCTGAAGAACAAGTGAAACCGCCTCTGGTATAGTCATGAAATATCTTATAATATTAGGATCTGTAACCGTAACCGGTCCACCAGCCTCAATCTGTCTCTTAAAAAGAGGAATGACTGAGCCGTTACTTCCAAGTACATTACCGAATCTTACAGCAACGAAATCTGTCTTGGATATCTCGTTATACGTCTGAACAATCATCTCACAGATACGCTTTGTTGCTCCCATTACATTAGTTGGATTAACCGCCTTATCTGTACTTATCATAACAAACTTCTTAACCCCATACTTATCAGCCATCCTTGCAACATTCCATGTACCAACAACATTATTCTTAACAGCCTCATCAGGACTGACTTCCATAAGCGGTACATGCTTATGTGCTGCTGCATGATATACAATATCTGGCTTATACTGTGCAAATACGCTTTCAAGTCTTGAAACATTTCTTATCGAACCAATAAGAGTAACAACATTGGCATCAGGATAATTAATCTTTAATTCCTGCTGAATATCATAGGCATTATTCTCATATATATCAAATATAATGAGCTGCTTAGGCTTGTGACTTACAAGCTGGCGGCACAGCTCTGAACCAATAGAACCGCCACCACCTGTTACCATAATGACCTTATCCTTAACATAACCCATGATAGATTCAATATCTACTTCAATCGGGTCTCTTCCAAGAAGGTCAAGCACATCAACATTACGGATAGAATTAACATTAATCTCTCCATCTACCATCTGATATACACCTGGCAGAATCTTAAGAGTACAATCAGTCTCTTTACAAATGTTTAATATATCCCTTTTAACTTCATTAGATGCTGATGGAATTGCAAATATAATCTCATCAATATCATAAAGCTTTGCTGCTTCCTTAATCTTGTCCCTTGTTCCTATAACCTTGACGCCTCGTATGTATTTACCAACCTTGCGGCGGTCATCATCAATAATACATGCAATATTAGAGTTGGCAAGATAGCTCGAATTCTGTATTTCTCTCATAATGACATTAGTTGCCTCTCCGGCACCAATAATCATTACATTGTTGGAAGTCTTAATATTTCTGTATTTGTTAAGAACAGTTCTTATCATTCTGTACATAAAACGACTTGCACATATTGCAATAATAAGGTATATTGCCGCATTAAAATAACAGCTTCTAGGAAGCATATTACCCATAATCTTATTACTTAAGAAATGCACTAATTCTACAATAATACACGCTTCAGCAATTCTGTACACCTCAGCTATACTCGCATACTGCCACAGACTGTGATAAAGTCTGAACAGCCAGAATATAAGCAGAGACATTATCGTGTACGGAAGCACGTTCTCTACATAATTACTAATATACTGAGGTTCTATAGATACAATACCTACATCAAATCTCATAATAAGCGACAGATATACGCATGCATTCAGTAAAAATGTATCTGTTAAAAACAAGAAAAATCTTCTTACCAGAAGCTGTATTCTGTCCTTTTTAGTCTCACCCATCATCAGTTCCTCGTTTCTTTAGCAGGCTTTTTAGCTGCTAACCCACATACTGTACCAATTCCATAAGAAATATGCAACAGAAAAAACAAAAATGGCAATGCAAAACATGTTTTATTGCGCTCCTTCTTTGCTCCTATTACTGCAACAATCGACATAACTACTGCCAACAGCCAGTATGCTCCCCACATAAGTCCTGTAAGTCCATATACAATACGCGAAAAAATCGACTTCACAGCAAGCAGCTTACATGACACACTTGCAACTGTTGTAACAATAATAGCCATGACAAAAGCCCATGGAACAAAATGATATATAGAAAGGCATCCTGGACATACCTTGCTTGTCTTTCCAATCCAGTATCCATTAGCATATTTCTGCTTAAGCATCTTAGGAAGTGAACTTCTTGTATGCTGGTACGATATTATATCCGGACAGAATCTTAATTTAAACCCTGCTTTTCTCATACGGTAATGAATTTCATTATCCTCAGTTCTTGCAAGAGCCTCATTATAATGTCCGATTTTTTCAAAAACTTCCCTTCTATATGCAGCATGGAACAACGATTTCATATATATCTTTTCTTCCGTTCCATTCCCACCATTACGGTAAGGTGCTATGCTTGAGCCGAACATCGAACTCTCAGCAAGAAGCAGCGTATCCTTCCAAGGTGTCTCTTCATCAACTATATTAGGTCGGACACCACCAACAACCATCTCGCCTTCTTCTAAAACCTTAACATTCTTGCTGACAAAATCCACCGGGATATGTGCATGCGCATCAACTCTTATAACAGCTTCCCCTGTATAATTATCGAGCAGCACGTTCCATCCACACGGAAGCGTCTTCTTAGGATTATCAAGCACAACTATCTGTCTTGCTCCCATCTTATTCTCATCAGCAAACTTCTGCATAACCGCCTTCGTTCCATCAGTTGATGCAGAATCAACAAGCACAACTTCCATAAGATTATGATCATAATCCTGCCTGCTTATGTCATCAAGAATATTCTTTATCGTATTCTCCTCATTATATGCAATAACGGCAATTGTAATAAACATACTCTACCTACTTCTTAACAGTCATTCTTTCACTTCCAACTACTGATGTAAATGTATCCCACAATACAGCCGCATCAGCTTTCACGCCAAAATGTTTCATACTTTCAAGGTTATAACGCATTTTTGCCGGTAATACTTCATTCAGATATATATTATCTGTACTTTTTTCATCAACAGCCTCACCAAGAAGCTTGTCCTCATCCTTATAAGCAATACTTGTCCTTGATGTAAGTCCTGCCGGCAAAAGAAGTGTCGCATACATCTCCTTAGTGTACTTCTTAACATACTTAGGAACTTCCGGTCTTGTTCCGACAAGAGTCATATCCCCTGCAAGTATATTAAAAAGCTGAGGAAACTCGTCCATTCTGTACTTTCGTAAAAATGCACCAACCTTAGTAATTCTTGAATCATTATCTACAGTCACTGCTGCCCCTAGCTTACTTGCATTGTCAACCATAGTCCTGAACTTGTATATACGAAAAATTCTTCCATACTGTGTTACTCTCGCCTGCCTGAAAAAAACAGGTCCCGGTGAATCAAGCCTGATTGCAAGTGCAATTATTCCCATTGGAATAATTAAAACTGCCAGCATAATACCAGCAACAATAACATCAAGCACTCTTTTCATCTCTAACCACATTCTGTGTTTCATAAGTATATTATAGTATTTTCTTACTTCCTTAGTTCTCATTTCATCAGGAAGAAGCTGCCATGGTCTTAACTCCATCGTAATCAATCCCCTTTTTGTTGTTGTATAACTAATGTCCGATTATTTCATTCTGTTAAACTGCTCTATTACATATTCTACCTGTTCATCAGTAAGACATGTATGAAGCGGCAGTGTAATCTCATTACGATACATATTATATGAATGTGGAAAATCCTTAATATCAAATCCCATGTTCTTATATGCCGTATGCATTGGAAGCGGCTTATAATGTACATTAGTTGCAACACCTGCCTCAGCAAGTCTTGTAATCAGTTCATTACGCTCCTTAACATCCTTTCCAAGAAGCCTTACAAGATACAGATGACCACTTGAAGTATATTCATCTGTAAAATGCTTCATAATATCCACATCATCGGCTGCAATCCCTTGTGTATATCTCTCAATTATATCTCTTCTTCTCTTAAGAAGTCCCGGATATCTCTTAAGCTGTACAAGCCCAATAGAAGCCATAATATCAGTCATATTGCATTTGTAATAAGTTCCCTTGATATCATATTCCCATGCGCCAAGCTTAGTCTTTGCAAGTGCATCCTTAGACTGTCCGTGAAGTGAGTAAAGCATTATCTGCTTATAGATATCCTCATCATCAACTCCCGGAATACTTCTCCATGTAAGAGCTCCGCCTTCAGCTGTTGTAAGGTTCTTGACCGCATGAAATGAAAAGCTTGTAAAGTCAGACTTCATTCCACTCATAACACCACCCTCACTTGCTCCGAAACCATGTGCAGAATCAGCAACAATTGCGACTCTGCCAAGTCCCTTTCCCTCTGTACTTTCCACTCTCATTTTACCCAGATGGCTTTTTACAACCTCTCTGACATAATATAAGCCCATTCCCCAGTTATAGTTAGAATTTTTGCTGGAATAAAACGGATCGAAAATCTTCTTTATCTGACTCTTTGACATTCCAAGTCCATTATCACTGACCTCGATCAAAGTATATAATCTTTCATTCCTGCATTTTAAGCATACCTGCCCATCTTCTCCCCGTTCTGCAGCTATGACGGCTTCTTCTGCATTGATCAGAAGGTTATAGATTGCCTCACACAGATGATCCTTATCTGCAAGAACCATAGACACTTCCTCGTTTTGGATGCGCACTCCCGCATCCGGAAATTTATTGTGAAACCGTTCTAATGTCGTGTCTATGATCTCCTGAATATTAACCGGCATCATCGTAATGGAATTAGATTTTACACTGCGGTACAGTTCCTCAATTCTTGTAAACATTGTATCGTTTGTAGCCCGGAGTGCATCAATACATTCTTTCAGCTTCACCGTATCCGGCTCCGGCTGACTGTAAATCTGGTCAATTCTTTTATAAATAACCTTGTTGGCAAGAAGCTGATTTTTCATGCTGTGAACGAACATGGAAACTCCTACCCTCACTGTATCGAATTTCCGTTCCATCACAACATCCGTCATGGCAACTTCATAATCACCTTTTGTATATTTAAATAGACTGTAAAAGCCAAGCACAGCACAAATGATATTTACAATCACAAGCATATCCGGAAGGATCAGGTAGAAGCTGCTAAAAAAGCTCATCCGAATGCACCTTTTATCGTTCACCCGGAGTGCCGACCGGAAATTCTTGATTTGGCAGATTTCATTGGCAGTACATCCGAAATCATTGATTACGCTTCATCCGCTGATGCCAAAGAATTTATCATTGGTACGGAACTTGGCGTTTTGTATGAACTGAAAAAACAAAACCCGGACAAGATTTTTTATTCGGCAGGTTCTGCTCAGTGCTGTCCGAATATGAAAAAGATTACACTCGAAAAAATTGTCCATGTTTTAGAGACAGGGGAGCATTCGATGTCTGTCACGGATGAAATGCGCACACAGGCAAACCGCCCTTTGGAGCGGATGCTTGAACTGGCAAAGTAAGGAAGGGAGATATTCTCATGAAACATACCGATTTTTTAATTGTAGGAACAGGGGCCGCCGGTTTATTCTGCGCCCTTCAGATTCCAAGCGATAAACAGGTTCTCATGATTACGAAAGAAGACGCTGACGAAAGCGATTCCTTTTTGGCGCAGGGCGGTATCTGTGTCTTAAAGTCGGACGACGATTATGACAGTTATTTTGAAGATACGATGCGTGCCGGGCACTATGAAAATCGAAAAGAATCCGTCGATATTATGATCCGCTCCTCGCAATCGATTATTAAGCAATTGGTGGAGTACGGCGTGGATTTCAAACGTGAAAATGGCGAATTCTGCTACACCAGAGAAGGTGGTCACTCCGATTCACGTATTTTATTCCACGAAGATATTACCGGGGAAGAAATCACAAGCACACTTCTAGCGCGGACGAGAGAACGCGAAAACATTACCATTTTAGAACATACTACCATGTACGATTTTCTAATGGCAGATAATATTTGCTATGGCGTAATGGCTCAGATGGCGGATGGCTCAAAGGAAAAAATCACCGCTGATTATACGATGTTAGCATGCGGTGGACTTGGCGGCATTTACAAACATTCGACGAATTACCGCCATATTACCGGAGATGCTTTGGCAATTGCTAAAAATCATGGCATCCGGTTAGAGCACATTGACTACATCCAGATTCACCCGACTACTTTGTACTCCGAAAAACCGGGACGCCGCTTTCTGATTTCCGAATCCGTGCGCGGTGAGGGTGCGATTTTGCTGAATAAAGAGGGTAATCGTTTTGTCAATGAACTGCTGCCCCGCGACTTATTAACAAAAGAAGTCCACAAACAGATGGCAATTGATGACATGCCTTATGTTCGTTTGTCGATGGCACCGATTCCAAAAGAAACGATTATCAGCCATTTTCCAAACATTTACAAACGCTGTCTGGAAGAGGGCTACGACTGCACGAAAGAGCCAATTCCTGTTGTTCCGGCACAGCATTATTTTATGGGTGGTATCTGGGTTGACAAAGACAGCCACACTTCTGCCGGACATCTGTATGCGATTGGCGAGACGAGCTGCAACGGTGTACACGGGAAAAACCGTTTGGCAAGCAATTCTCTGTTGGAGAGTTTAGTATTTGCCCGCCGTGCTGCCACACATGCAATGGAAGAATATACCGCTTTGCCGGAAAAAACTTTTGATGATATTTTGCAAAATGATACATTAACAAACCTCACCGAATCCTACCACAAGGAATTGTTAGAGGCCATTGAAAAAGAAAAGGAGAAAACAAATCATGAATGAAATTACAATGCTTACAAATGCAGACCCGTTAATCCGCATGGCTCTTGCCGAGGATATCACGAGCGAAGACATTTCGACCAATGCCGTAATGCGGGAAGCAAAACAGGGTGAAGTTGATTTAATCTGCAAGGAAGACGGCATCATTGCCGGGCTTTCAGTATTTAAACGTGTTTTTACGCTACTGGATGCGGACACGGAAATTATTTTTTTCTGTCAGGATGGCGATGAGGTAAAACAAGGTCAGAAAATGGGCGTCGTGCGAGGCGACATCCGTGTTCTCCTTTCCGGAGAAAGAACGGCACTGAATTATTTGCAGCGTATGAGCGGAATTGCCACTTATACCAATTCGATTACAAAACTGCTTGCCGGTTCTAAAACAAAATTATTAGACACAAGAAAAACAACACCAAACAACCGTATTTTTGAAAAATATGCGGTAAAGGCAGGCGGCGGTTACAATCACCGCTACAATCTTTCAGATGGTGTTTTGTTGAAAGATAATCACATTGGAGCTGCCGGCAGTGTGGCAAAAGCAATTGAAATGGCAAAGGAATATTGTCCTTTTGTCCGTAAGATTGAAATTGAAGTGGAAAATCTTGATATGGTGAAAGAGGCGGCAGACGCCGGAGCAGATATTATTATGTTAGATAATATGTCGCATGACGACATGAAGGAAGCCATCCGTATCATTGACGGACGTGCAGAGACCGAATGTTCCGGCAATGTCACACGGGAAAACATTGCCAAATTAATTGACCTTGGCGTCGATTATATTTCCAGCGGTGCTTTAACCCACTCCGCACCAATTATGGATATTTCCCTGAAAAATCTGCATGCAACAGAGTAAATGGAGGTACCGGATATGTCTGGAGAAAAACGACGAGACCGATTGCTTCAATATCTGGAGGAACACGACAAGCCGGTTTCCGGAACCGAACTGGCGAAGGAATTCGGCGTAAGCCGCCAGGTGATTGTGCAGGACATTGCACTTTTGCGAACCGGTCATGTAAAAATTATTGCAACCAACCGTGGATATCTGGTTCCACCGACTAAACCAAGCGGGGTTCGACGTATTTTCAAATGCCGTCATACGGATGAACAGGCAGAGGACGAATTAACCTGTATCGTGGATTTAGGCGGTATCGTAGAAAATGTATTTGTAAATCATAAAATTTATGGTAAAATTCAAGCAGATATGAATATCCGCTGCCGACGAGACATCAAAGAATTTATCGCAGGCATTAAAAGCGGAAAATCCACGCTTTTAAAAAATGTGACATCGGACTACCATTACCACACTGTCACCGCAGAGGAAGAACGGATTCTGGATGACGTGGAAGCGGAGTTAGCAAAGCGTGGTTATCTGGTAGAACAGAAAAAGGAGGAACTGCAATGAGTTTAGAAGTTGGAATTAAAGGAACCTGCACGGTTACTGCCGACGAGTCCAATTCGGCAAAAACAATGGGGAGCGGCACACTGGATGTATTTGCCACTCCTGCTATGATTGCTCTCATGGAAAAAACAGCATGGACAAGCGTGGCTCCGTATTTGGAAGCGGGCGAAGGAACCGTAGGAATCCATTTGGACATTTCACATGATGCCCCAACACCGCTTGGCATGACCATTACCTGCGAGAGTGAACTGGTAGAAATCGACGGACGAAAGCTGGTCTTTTCCGTCTCGGCAAAAGATGAAAAAGGGACCGTAATCGGACGCGGCACCCATGAACGCTTTGTGATTTTGGAAGAAAAATTCCAGGAAAAAGCAAATCGGGCTTTGTTAGGATAAAAAAAGAAGTTCAACCGCGTTGTAGTCTTCTGCGGTTGAACTTCTTTTTAGTTTTAGCAAATCAATTCCACATCATCTAAATACCATGCTAAGTATTCTTTATTTGCCGGGCCATAACTTCCACCAACTACAAAATCAAAGGTTGTCTGGCTTCGCAAATCTGCGGTCAGCTTCTTGTTAAACAACAGCGTCTTTGTCGCAAAACCAACATCTTTATCTGTCTCCTTGAACTTATGTCCTTTGGCGCTCTTGCCATTTTCCACCTGAGGCATACTGCCATCATCCGGTGTTTCCGGTGTCACCATACCCTCTGTATAATAGAATTTATAATACTCTTTCTCATTTGGAAGGGCATTGCTCTGTGTGGTATATGTGTTAAATGCATATTTTTTATTAATCGTGCCTGCTTTGCCAAAGAATGAGTTGATTCCAATTCCCACATGGCGGGACGCATCGCTGACAACACGAACTTTTACGCGGATTCCTTTATAATCACCCAATTTCTTTGCTGATATGCCTGTCAATCTTTCAAGGTCAACGGTAAATACCGGGCAAAAACTATAGAACTTTGGTATAACCTGAAGGACTTTGTTATTTGCATTTTCCGGATCTGTAATAACCTTCATTATCTCTCCTTTTGCGAGATAATGTGCCGGTTCGTTTCCACCACTGGTAAGTCCCTCACCAAGTGTGTAATTTCCCCAATCCGTTCCTGCTGTGTAACTTTCAAAGTTTTCGACCATCTGAGACTGATATACGGTCTTTTTCTTTACTACTTTCTGTTTCACGGTAATTTTGCATTTCAGCTTCTTCTTACCGATTTTGGCAGTAATCACAGTCTTACCTTTTTTCTTTGCTTTTACAACACCCTTTTTCGTTACGGATGCAACTGCTTTTTTAGAAGATGACCATTTGACTTTTTTCTTTGTGTTTTTCACTTTCAACGTCAGTTTTTTGCCAACATATAACGTTGCCTTTGTCTTATTTAATTTCATCTTCTTTTTGGCTGCCTGCCCCTCTGCCGGTGCAATCAAAAGTGTGCACGCAAGCGTCAGAGATAACACTGCTGCCATCGTTTGTTTCATTTCCCTCATAACGAAACCTCCTACAATTTTTGATAGTTTAATTATAAGAAGATATGTTGAAAAAATCAACCGGAATTATAATTGAGTTTGTGGCAAGTGTTCGTTGGCACATTTTTTGTTTTCCGTAATTTCGTAGAAAAGCTTTGCGTCTCGTGGGCGCTCCCGCTTATTGAGTGCGTAGCGGTATGGGCGCTTATGCTGTCGCATATACAAGCACCTCATACCGACGTACTCAAAACCCACTCGTCACAAAGTTTTTCTACGGAATTACTGGAATCCAAATAAACTGACACATAACATTTGCCACAATCCAATTATTTAAAAATCCGCTTTTTATACCTTCTTTACAGCCGTTTAACTTTTTTGATATTAAAAAAGGTCCTTTCTCCTACTAAGAAAGGACCTTATATCGGCGTGACGGGATTCGAACCCACGGCCTCTTCGTCCCGAACGAAGCGCTCTACCAAACTGAGCCACACGCCGAACAACAAAATATATTTTACTACGAAAATTCCATTTATGCAAGTAAAATTTTTGTCGTTTTTGTATTGGCAACAAAAACCCCCATGAGCGGCCACTCATGGGGGTTTTGTCGTAACTTAACGATTAATACTTATTACTTTTGCCTAATCACAGTATATCAGATTTTTGGCAAAATACAACACTTTTAAGTATATTTATCATAAAAATTTAAACATCCCAAGCCGCCATATCTCCTGAAAAACTTTAGTGGCTGCCATGCATAGGAATACGCGGGTATCCGGCATGCGTCGTGTGCATGCCGATACCCCTGCGCATTCCTCAAGCGAAAGCGTGCATGGTGCCACTAATTTTTTTCTTTTTATTTTAAGACCATCCTTCTAAAGTTCTTCTTACCTTTTTTCAGCACCACACCATCACCGGCTAATTTCCCGCCGTCAATCTGTGCATGAATGTCAGTAATTTTTTCACCATCAATGGCAACACCCCCCTGCTGCACGGCACGGCGCGCTTCCGAATTGGATGGCACCATTCCGGATTTATTCAACAGATTAAGAATACCGATTGTGCCATTTTCCAAATCTTCATCGGTTAATTCTACGGTAGGCATTTCTGCCGCGTTTCCACTGCTAAACAATGCTTTTGCACTCTCCTGTGCTTTCAGGGCCTCTTCTTCTCCGTGAACCAGTTTGGTAAGCTCAAATGCAAGAATTTCTTTTGCTTTGTTTAACTGTGCGCCTTCCCAGTCGGACATCGCATCAATTTCCTCCAATGGAAGGAATGTAAGCATGCGGATGCACTTCAACACATCGCTGTCATCCACATTTCTCCAGTACTGGTAGAACTCAAACGGTGATGTTTTCTCCGGATCAAGCCAGACAGCTCCCTTTGCGGTTTTACCCATCTTTTTGCCCTCTGAGTTTAACAACAGCGTAATCGTCATAGCATGCGCATCTTTTCCTAATTTACGGCGAATCAATTCCGTACCGCCGAGCATGTTGCTCCACTGGTCATCGCCGCCAAACTGCATGTTACATCCATAATCCTGAAACAGTTTGTAAAAATCATAACTCTGCATAATCATGTAGTTAAATTCCAAAAAACTGAGACCTTTCTCCATCCTCTGCTTGTAGCACTCAGCGGAAAGCATACGGTTTACACTAAAATGCGCTCCTACATCACGAAGCACTTCAATATAGTTCAAATCCATGAGCCAGTCTGCATTGTTGACAAGAATTGCTTTTCCCTCAGAAAAATCAATAAAACGACTCATCTGTTTTTTGAAGCAGTCCACATTGTGCTGAATCGTCTCCGGTGTCATCATCTGACGCAAATCCGTTCTTCCGGATGGGTCACCAATCATCGCGGTACCGCCGCCTACTAACGCAATCGGTTTATTGCCCGCCATCTGCAAACGTTTCATCAGGCAAAGTGCCATAAAATGTCCGACATGCAGACTGTCAGCGGTCGGGTCAAAACCAATGTAAAAAGTAGCCTTCCCATTATTTACCATGTCTCGAATTTCTTCTTCGTTTGTCACCTGAGCGATTAAGCCTCTGGCAACTAATTCTTCATATACCTGCATTTTTTCCTCCATTCTAAAGCTGCCGCTTTTTATAATAAAAAAATCTCTCACCCTATTCAAAGGACGAGAGATATCATATCCCGTGTTACCACCTTTTTTCACAATCGACTCACATCAACTGCCTCATCAAGTACACCTGCCGGATGGCACGAATACTCCTGCACGATAACGTGTGCCGGGTTTCCCCTCTTCCGTCGGCACCTACCTGGTTTCAATGCCGAAGCTCCAAGATGTATTCCAAATAAGCGATTTCCCATGCCTCTCACCAGCCGGCTATTCTCTGTTGGCTCTTTCTTACTCGTACTTCTTCTCTTCTTTGCCTATGTGGGTATCTTAATATATCAAAACATTTTTGTCAAGAACACTTTTTGTAAAAGAACTGACACATATCCTTCTTATAATAAAGCATGATTTCTTGACAAACATTAGGAAATGTGCGATTATGAAAGAACTTGGCGTCATGTTTAAAGTCATGCCGTCAAATAGTGAATGGAACAGAATGGAGGTTTTATCATGAAACGTACTTACATAAGAAGTTTGCTTGTGTTCGTATTTGCTTCTTTGTTTCTGACATTTTCCTTTGTCAGCACACCGGCAAAAGCTGCGGCTGCTGCTACTGAAGCACCATCTACGCACAAAGCGGTTTTGACTACAAATCGTGCCGCCGGCACAGCAAACTACACCGTAACCGGTCTGGATTTGACATCCGATACCGCACTTACGATTAATGCAGTCAATTCTTCCACAAAGAAAACTGCTTTTACAAAAAATGTCACTCTCGACGAGACGAACTGCAAAGAAGGCACTTTTACAGGAAGCATTACTTTGGCGGACTTAAAATATGCATTTGCCAATTATACAGTAACCGTAACAATTGGTACAAAAACATTGACCGCCGGCACTGCTGACTTTACGATTCATACAGCAAAAGCAGGTCTTTCCATCACAGGAAATACCGGTGCCGCTGTTCGTACTGCTGCCTTCGTATCAAAAGAAGCCACAGGCGGTGTTTTAGTTCCCGGTACCGGAAACCAGATTTCCATCCAGATTTGGAACAAAAACCGCGCAGAATCCACCGCAGTAACCGTAGGCAAAGCAATGGGATTGAATGCGAACCAGAACTGGTCTGTTGATGTTTCCAAATCCGGAAATTATTATGGCAAATGGGGCGCAAAGGCCGTTGTTACAAACAGCAATTGGAAAACACAGTATACTTTAGCTTCTACCGAATATAATGTTGTCCCTTCCTGCACTTCATTTGTTACAAAGAAAACAAAAGCATTGGAGAAGAAAAAGGCATTTGCCATTCAACTTAGCGGATTGACTAACGTATTCGGTGTAAATGGTGTAACATTCCAGGTATTTAACAGCGATGGCAGACAGGTTGCTACACTTTCCGGCAAGAAAAAGACAGCTTCTTATTATAAAGAAGTTACGATGAAAACCTTAAAATACAATTTGGATTTATTTACAATTAAAGCGGTTGTGATCGATTCCAACAATAAAACTTATACGCTTGCACAGACAACAAAAGCTGACCAGCGTATGAAAAAGGGAACTCTTACCGTTACTAAAAAGAAAAATGCAACCTGCATCTATAAATTGTCCGGAGCTTATGTTCCCGGCAATATCAAAAAGGTTGAATTTGATATTTACCGGATTAAAAACGGTAAAAAGAAAAAGCTTGGCACATACAAAGCAAAAGCTTCTTCCAATAAAAAGACCTACACCGTAACAGTAAAAAATGAAGCAAAAGGAACTTACGAGGTTCGTGCATTTGCGACATCCGCATGGAAAAGCAGACTGTTGCTGAAAAAGAAAAAGTTCAAACTGAAAAAGTCAGACCTTGGTAAAAACGGCTGGTATTATGAAAAATATAAGGGAAAGAAATACAAATTCTATTATATTAACAATGAAAAACAGACCGACCTTACTAAGATTTTGAAACTGAAAAAAAGCAGTTCCTCTCATCAGAACAAGTTTTACATCGAAGTAAACCGTGCCGCATGTGTTGTTACGATTTACATGTACAACGATGAGACAAACAAATACGATATTCCGGTTAAAACGTGTTCTGTATGTGTCGGCAGTGACATCTGGACCGTTGCCGGTACCGGTGGCCTCCATGAGAAGTCAGCATATACTCCAATAGGTACATATTCGGTATGCACAAACGGCCAGTCCGTAAAATATACGATGAAACCGATGCATGAGCCGGATGGCAGTACTGTATATGCACGCTGGGCAACCCACATTGTCGGCAATGTTTATTTCCACTCGATTGCCGTCGGCACACAGTCTCATTATGCACTGCCTGCTGTCACCTACAACAAGCTTGGCAGACCTGCTTCTGCCGGATGTATCCGTATGGCAGTAGCGGATGCGAAGTGGATTTACGATTATACTTCAACCGGCAATACCATTAAAATCGTAAAGGGAAGCACAAAGAAACCGGGTCCTCTCGGCAAAGCAAAGACCATCAAAGTGAAAGGTGGCATCAACTACGACCCAACAGATCCCGGTGTACCGGATTCCCGCAAGAAAAAAGATTATAAAGCAAAACGAATCAGTGGATATCTGACAAAAAAAGGTAAAAAAATCGGATACTAAAAAAGATAAAAGAAAAGCTGTAAATTGGTGAATTTCATCAGTTTACAGCTTTTTTAATATCTGTTATTTTTCTTTCTTTATGTTTTCCCTATCCCGGTTCATAAACGATTTGGCAAATTGAATATAAAGCCAAAACAGAATTGGCAGTAAAATGCTGGAACCAATACACATTTTAAACAATTCCGGTGCCGCCTTTGATGTGGTGATTCCTGCAATCAAAGTTACAATATACAACGCAACTAAAAAGATTACACCAATAATTGCTGCAATACGCACACCCTTCGGATATGAACTTTCAAATTTTTCTTTTTTCTCTTCTGCCATCTTACCATTCCTCCTTATCTGCTCCAATTTTCTTCATATGCTGCTTAATTTCCTTTTCATAACCGTTCTCCGATAAATGAAAAAAATGCTCGGATTCCACCTCATCCGGCAGATACTGCTGTCTTACATAATGATTTTCGTAATCATGGGAATACTGGTACCCGATACCATGTCCGAGTTTTGCCGCACTTTTATAATGGGCATCCATCAAATGCGCCGGAATCCGGTAATTCGGATGCGTTTTAACATAATCCATGGCATCATCAATTGCAACAATTGCTGAATTGCTCTTCGGTGCACATGCCACATAAAGCGCCGCCTGTGAAAGCACAATTCTTGCCTCCGGCATACCAAGACGCTCAACTGCCTGTGCCGCCGCGGTCGCCACGACAAGAGCCTGTGGGTCAGCATTTGAAACATCCTCCGCCGCACAAATCATGATTCGTCTGGCAATAAATTTGATGTCCTCACCGGCATACAGCATTCTCGCCAGATAATAAACTACGGCATCCGGGTCAGAGCCCCGCATACTTTTAATAAATGCCGAAATGGTATCGTAATGATTATCCCCTGTTTTATCATAGCGGAGTACACGTTTTTGAATACATTCCTCGGCAACTTCCATCGTAATATGAATTTTGCCATCTGCACCTCTCTCGGTTGTCAAAACACCAAGTTCAATCGCATTTAAAGCACTTCTGGCATCACCACCGCTGATGTCCGCAAGAAATTCCAAAGCGTCTTTTTCGATGACTGCATCAAAACTGCCAAGTCCCTTTTCTTTATCTGTCACTGCACGCAGCAAAAGTTCCTTGATTTCATCTTTTTCCAATGCCTTTAATTCAAAAATAATCGAGCGGGACAAAAGCGCACCATTTACTTCAAAATACGGATTTTCCGTTGTTGCACCAATCAAGACAATGGTACCGTCTTCAACAAACGGAAGCAAATAGTCCTGCTGGCTTTTATTAAAGCGGTGAATCTCGTCAATAAACAAAATCGTCTTGCGCCCATAAGCCCCCCAGTTTTCTTTTGCTTTTTCAACAACTTCTTCCATGTCTTTTTTACCGGCTGATGTCGCATTAATCTGGAGAAATGCTGCACTTGTCGTATTCGCAATTACTTTCGCTAACGTCGTTTTTCCGGTTCCCGGCGGTCCATAAAAAATCAGCGAACTTAATTTATCTGCCTGAATTGCCCGGTACAATAATTTATCTTTTCCGATAATATGTTTCTGTCCCACAACCTCGTCCAAGGTAGTCGGACGGAGTCTTGAAGCAAGCGGCGATTCGGTCTCTTTTTTCTGCTCGCTCATATAATCTAATAAATTCATGATTCCTTTCCTTCCTGCCGTTTATCCATCTGTATAACTTCGTCTCCATGGAAACCATAACACAGTTTTTCGCCCCGTTCAAGTTTAGCTTTCGCAGCTGTTTTCTCCGTCAATGCCGTTTCAAATGAATCAATTTTCTCCTCCGGCACCAAAAACCGAAACACAACCTCATTTCCATATTCACACGATAACTCGTGAATCTCGTTGGTTCTTGCTAAATATTGGATTTTTCCAACCTCGTTATAATCCACTGTAACGGTCAGCGGGTAACCGGTCTCTTTTTCTAAAAGTACACAGTGATTTAATCCCTCTTTCATCGCACCGGAATACGCTCTTACAAGCCCCCCAGTACCAAGAAGAGTTCCTCCAAAATATCTTGTGACGACTGCCACAACATTATAAATTCCCTGTCCATCCAAAATATCCAACATCGGTCGGCCGGCCGTTCCTGATGGTTCCCCGTCATCGCTGCAGCGCACCGTATCCTTATTTTCACCTAAAATATAGGCAAAGCAGTTATGTCTGGCATCATAATATTTTTTCCGCATCGCGGTAATTTTTTCAAGTGCTTCTTCTTCCGTTGTGACCGGAAAAATGTTCGCAATAAAACGGGATTTCTTTTCTATAATTTCCCCTTGTCCACCTTCGTAGAGTATCTTAGATGCTGTTTCCATCCGTTTCGTTCCTTTCTCTTACTTCGTTCCTACTCCTTACTATTATAGTAATTGCCCTTTCCCTTTTCAAGAGTTTTTGTTATACTAAAAAGAAAAGGAAACATTCAGGAAGGAAAGGACCGCACATGAATTTTAGTCATAAGGGAATCCAGAATCGAAAACATCAGCTTGAATCCGCAGCCACTCACCGTCTGCACAAATTACAGCTTATGGGAATTCGTCTTACTCTCATCGGGCTTATTTTTATCAGCCTTTTTGCCGGAAGTTTCCTGATTGGGATGTACACAAGCATCTTATCTTCGACACCGGATGTGAACTCTATCCAGATTGTTCCAAAGGGCTATACAACGACAATTGTGGACAGTGAGGGAAATCCGATTCAGTCCTTAGTCGGGAAAGATGCCAACCGTGAATATGTTACATTGGATAAAATTCCTGAAAATCTTCAAAATGCCTTTATTGCCATTGAGGACGAGCGTTTCCGTAAGCATAACGGCGTGGATACACAGGGCGTTTTGCGTGCACTGACTATTGGCATAAAAAATAAGGGCGATTTTACACAAGGTGCCAGTACGATTACACAGCAGTTATTGAAAAACCAGGTATTTGAGGGCGGCGAGGAAAATACACTCTTTGAAAAAATAAAGCGTAAGCTGCAGGAGCAGTTTCTTGCTTTGCAGACCGAAAAAAAATACAGTAAAAACCAAATTCTCGAGTATTACTTAAATACCATTAACCTCGGGCAAAATACACTTGGTGTACAGGCAGCATCCAAACGATATTTTAATAAAAATGTTTCTGACCTCACCCTTTCCGAGTGTGCGGTTCTTGCCGGCATTACGCAAAACCCATCAGCGTACAATCCGATTTCCCATCCGGCGAAAAACAGTCAGAAACGCACAACTGTTTTGACCTATATGAAAAATCAGGGATATATTTCCAGTAAAGAATACACCGATACTCTCCGTGACCCGGTTTATGACCGCATCCAAAAAGTGAACAAACAAACATTTTCAAGTTCTTCCATTACCTCGTATTTTACCGATGCTTTGATCGAGCAGGTAATTCAGGATTTGAAAGCCAAATGCGGCTACACGGAAACGCAGGCTTATAACGCACTGTACAGCCGCGGCCTGACGATTTACAGCACGCAGGACAAATCTATGCAAAAAACCGTCGATTCAATGATGAACAACAAAAAATATTATCCTGCGAACTCTCGATATGAACTAACTTATCAATTGATTGTTACGCACAAGGACGGAACGCAGATTACCTATTCCTTTTCCGATATGAAGAAATGGTTTAAAAGTAGAAAGAAGGAAGTTATATCCGGATTATATAAAAAGAAATCCACTGCCAGAAAACAAATCAAGCAGTTCCGAGCTGCTATGCTGACGAAAGATGATACCGTGCAGTCTGAGACGATTGACCTCGTAATTGAACCGCAGTCCTCCTTTGTTGTAATCGACCAGCATACCGGTGCCGTAAAAGCGCTTGTCGGCGGTCGCGGTGATAAAAACGCAAGCCGCACACTGAACCGTGCAACGGATTCGGTGCGCCAGCCCGGCTCAACCTTTAAGATTTTATCGACATACCTGCCGGCACTTGACACTGCCGGCATGACGCTGGCAACCGTACAGGATGACGCCCCTTATTACTATCCGGGTACAAAACGGAAAGTGAAAAACTGGTACGGAAACTCCTACCGCGGACTTACTTCCCTGCGTGAAGCAATGGCGCAATCCATGAATGTAGTTGCCGTCAAAACATTGAAGGATGTAAGTCCTAAAACCGGATATGATTATTTATTAAATTTAGGTTTTACTACTTTGGTTGACAACTATACCAGTCAGGATGGAAACACCTATACGGATATTTCTCTCCCACTTGCTCTTGGAGGATTGACTAAAGGCGTTACCAACTTAGAATTAACGAACGGCTTTGCTACCATTGCCAATCAGGGACTTTATCATCCCGCCTTCTTTTATACAAAAATTGTCGACCATGACGGAAATGTGTTACTCGACAACACAACGAATACGGATACCAAACAGGTCATGAAAGAATCGACTGCATGGCTCCTTACCAGTGCAATGGAAGACGTCATTTCAAAAGGAACCGGCAGCCGCTTAAAATTCAAAAAAATCAATATGCCACAGGCAGGAAAAACCGGTACTTCCACCGGCAACCGTGACTTGTGGTTTGTCGGCTACACACCGTATCTCACAGCCGGCATCTGGGGCGGTTATGATTCCGGGCAAAAGCAAACATCTCTTACCTATCAGAAAGATTTGTGGCGTGACACGATGGAGAAGTTAAATCAAAATTACACAAAAGTTTCATTCAAGAAACCGGACTCTATCACAACCGCTGTTATTTGTACAAAATGCGGAAAACTTGCAATCAACGGTATTTGCGACAAGGCTGTTGGCGGCTCCTGCATAAAAAAAGAATACTTTGATAAAGAGTCCGTACCAAAGGAGAAATGCGACTGCCATGTGCGTTGCAAAATCTGCAAAGCCTCCGGACATCTTGCCGGCGACGGCTGCCCATCCTCACAGATTTATACAGCCGTTTACCTGCAAAAAAATGAGTCCACGCAAACCGCAGACTCATCGTTAAGCATTCCCCGCTATCTCGTAGGCTCCACGTGTAAAATCCACAACTAACGGCGCTTACGCTTTCTCGGAGAAATCAGACATTTTTTATCAAATCCAATTAAATCATTCCGCCCTGCCTTGAGCAGGGCCTCTTTTACTAAATCATAATTTTTAGGCTCCCGGTATTGAATTAATGCTCGCTGCATAGCCTTTTCATGGGAAGATTTCGGCACATAAATCGGCTCCATCGTACGAGGATCAAGTCCCGTATAATACATGCAGGTCGAAATCGTTGATGGCGTCGGATAAAAATCCTGCACCTGCTCCGGCATGTAGCCGAGGTCTCTAATATATTCCGCCAGTTCAATTGCATCCTTTAGCATCGAACCCGGGTGAGAAGACATAAAATAAGGAACTACATACTGTTTCTTCCCCGTCCTTTTATTTACTTTTTCATAGCGTTTGCAAAACTTTTCATAGACCGCATGTGGTGGCTTTCCCATCGCCCGCAAAACATTATTAGAAACATGTTCCGGCGCCACTCTAAGCTGCCCGCTGATATGGTCTCTGCAAAGTTCACTAAGAAACGTATCATCCGTTTCCTGCATCACATAATCAAACCGGATTCCGGAACGGACAAATACTTTCTTAATTCCCGGCAAACGCTTCAGTTTCCGAAGCAGTGAAACATAATCCTTATGGTCAACTTTCAGATTCAGACACGGTTTGGGGAACAAACATTGCTTCATCTGGCAGACACCTTTTTCAAGCTGCTTGTCACACGAGGGTCTTCTGAAATTTGCTGTCGGTCCTCCCACATCGTGTATATATCCCTTAAATCCGGTTTTAACAGTCATCCCTTTTGCTTCTTCCAAAATCGACTCATGGCTTCTGACCTGAACAATTCTTCCCTGATGAAATGTGAGGGCACAGAAATTACAGCCGCCAAAACATCCACGGCAGCTTGTCAGACTAAACTGAATCTCGGAAATTGCCGGAACACCGCCTGCTGCCTCATAGGATGGATGATACGTTCCCACATAGGGATAGGCATAAATATCATCCATTTCCTGCGTAGTAAGTGGCTTTGCCGGTGGATTCTGCACAACCAACACTTTATTCGGATATGCTTCAACTAACGGTTTTGCCGTAAATGCATCAGTATTTTCATATTGCACATAAAAACTTTGTGCGTATTTTTTCTTATCCGTACTAACTTCTTCAAACGCAGGAAGAGAAATCGGCTCATACGCACTCAATTCCCCTTCTTTTGTACGGTACACAGTTCCCGCAACATACGTGATATCATGAATGGAAATACCGGCGTCTAACGCCTCTGCAATTTCAAGCATACTGTGTTCTCCCATGCCATACGAAATCATATCCGCACCGGAATCCAGTAAAATCGAGCGTTTCACCTTATCCGACCAGTAATCGTAATGCGCCAGCCGCCGTAAGCTCGCCTCGATTCCACCAAGAATAATCGGCGTATGTTTATACGTTCTGCGAATCAGATTCGAGTACACAACGGTTGCATAATCCGGGCGTTTCCCCATCACGCCGCCCGGCGTATACGCATCCGTTTTTCGTCTCTTTTTCGCCACCGTATAATGGTTTACCATGGAATCCATATTTCCTGCACACACTAAAAAAGCAAGGCGTGGCTCACCCAATTTTGTGATACTTGCATCGTCTTTCCAATCCGGCTGCGAAATAATTCCAACTTTATAACCATTTGCCTCCAAATGTCTGCTGATAATTGCCGGTCCGAAAGAAGAGTGGTCCACATAAGCGTCCCCAATGACAAATACAAAATCGCACCGGCTCCACCCCCGCCGTTTCATTGCTTTTTTACTCATTGGCAGAAAATCATCTGCCGCTTTTTTTTCATTCAGATTTGTCATCTCTTTCACCTTCTCTCTGTTTCGCTGCAAAAAACTGAACAACGGATTCCGCAGCCTGACGATTCATTTCCGGAATCTCCATCAGCTCTTCCACATCTGCTTTCTGAATCTCAGCTAATGACTGATAGGTCCGCATCAGCGCTTTACGCCTTGTGGCACCAATCATCGGAATATCATCAAGAATTGAATGAACCTGCGTCTTGCTTCGAATCTGCTTATGATACTCAATCGCAAAACGGTGTGTTTCATCCTGCACTCTCGTAATCAGGCGGAATCCCTCACTGTGTGTGTCAATCGGAATTTCTTCATTTTTAAAATACAGCCCGCGCGTCCTATGGTGGTCATCCTTTACCATGCCGCAAACTGGTATTGTTATATCTAATTTTAACAAAACTTTTTCTGCAATATTTACCTGGCCTTTTCCACCATCCATAAAAATAATATCCGGCAGATTGCGGAAAGAATCCATCTCCGACAAACCTTCCCGTTTACTGTGTTCAAAACGTCTCGTCAGCATTTCCCGCATAGCACCATAATCATCCGGCCCGCTCACGGAGCGGATACGAAATTTACGGTAATCATTCTTTTTCGCTTTTCCCTCTTCAAACACAACCATTGAACCAACCGTCTCAAAACCATTGATATTTGAAATATCATAGGATTCCACACGGCTGAGTCCGGAAATACCAAGCAAGCCTTCGATTTCCTCCATCGCACCTTTCGTCCTCGCCCGCTCTCTCTGTAACTTCTCAGCGTCCTTTTGAAGCACCATCCGGGCATTTTTCTTCGCCAACTCAAGCATGCGCTCTTTCTGACCGCGCTGTGGATAGCGGAAATACACCTTATGTCCGCGTTTTGCCGAAAGCCACTCAAGGATAGCATCTGCATCTTCCACTTCCTGCTCTAACCAGATTTCTTTCGGAATATACGGCGTTCCAGCATACATTTGTTTAATAAAAGCAGACAAAACAGCCCCTTCTGTCTCCTCATTTGTTCCGGTCAGATAGTAATGCTCTCTCCCCAGCATTTTTCCACCACGGATAAAAAACACCTGCACTACCGCATCCTCTTTTCCACGAGCCATCGCCACGATGTCACGGTCTTCAAAGTCCTCTGATGTAATTTTTTGCCGTTCTGTCACCTGACGGACACTCTGTATCAAATCACGGTATGTGGCGGCCTCCTCAAAATTCATCTCTGCTGCCGCTCGCTGCATTTTCTCCTCAAGTTCCTTCAATACCGATTTGGTATCGCCCTGCAAAAACTTCAGGGCACGCTCAAAATTTGCCCGGTACTCTTCCTTTTTCACATGTCCTTGGCATGGCGCCGGACACTGTCCAATCTGATGATACAGACAAGGTCTTTCTTTTCCTATATCACGTGGCAGCACGCGGTGGCAGTTTCTCAGATGAAACAACTGATTCACCAGTTCAATTGTATCACGAATCGCCTTGCCACTTGTAAACGGTCCAAAATACTTACAGCCGTCCCGTTTCATCTGACGCGCAAAAAGAAGCCTTGGGTAGGCTTCTGAAACCGTCGCTTTTAAGAAAGGATAGCTCTTGCCATCCTTTAACATTGTATTATACCGTGGGGAATGTTCCTTAATCAGATTGCACTCTAACACCAATGCTTCCAGTTCGCTGTCCGTCACAATATACTCAAACCACGCAATACGGTCAATCATCCGCTGTATTTTAGGCGTCACATGACGGCTCTTCTGAAAATACTGGCGTACTCTGTTTTTTAGACTAATTGCCTTTCCCACATAAATAATCTCATCCGTTTGGTCATGCATGAGATACACGCCCGGCTTACCGGGCAGTTTTTTCAATTCCTCTTCCAGATTAAACACATTTACCAGTCCTTTATAAAACGCGTAATCACATCCACCAGTCCATCTTCGTCACAGGACGGTGCAACATAATCCGCTTTTTCTTTCAATTGTTCCGGTGCATTTGCCATAGCCACGCCAAATCCGGCATATTCAATCATCGGCAAATCATTAAATCCATCCCCACAGCACACCATCTGGCTGCGGCGGTAGCCAAGACGTTCTAACAGTTTTGCCACACCGTATGCCTTATCCACGCCAAGAGGCATCATTTCCAGATAAAATCCTTCGGAGCGGTAAACCGAAAGACGGCCCTCAAAATCTTTTGTCGCCTTTTTCTCCAGTTTTTCCAAATGTGCAGGGTCCCCGGTCAAAATGCATTTATTACCCGCAAACTTCACATCCCGGTGAAAATCTTCCGGTACCCAAATAGGAATATCACAGCCTTTTGCATCAATTGTAATATACGGATCCGTGTCACTGTGCGCCACGATTTTCCCGGCATCATACGTTAATATTCCGGTATGCTCTTTTTTTGAATAATCATACAATTCATGAATCATCCCATCCGGCAGTGTAATATCATATATCACTTCACCGGTTGCAAAATTTGTAATGCGTCCACCGTTAAACGAAATAACATAGCCGCCGAACCGGTCAAGTCCAATCGCTTTTGCCTGATGGCGGATGCCCTCTGTGCACCGCCCGGAAGCAATTGCAACCTTGACACCCTGTTCCTGACATTCCCACAAAGCCTCTTTTGTACGCTCTGTAATCTCTTTTTTTGTATTGACTAATGTTCCATCAACATCCAGCACTAACAATTCGTAAGCCATTACTCTTCCTCATTCTGCGGGAGTTCTTTTACTTCTTCTTTCTGTTTTTCCTCGCCGCTTCTCTTTAACTTTTCACCGGTAATTTCTTCGTAAATCGCAACGAACTCTTTTCCGGTAATCGTTTCTTTTTCAATTAAATGCTCTGCCAGTTTATCCATAACCGCCTGGTTTGTCTCGATACATTCCACTGCCTTTTTGTAACTGTCATTCAAAATTGCCATGACTTCTTCATCAATCTGGCTCTCCGTCACCTCGCCGCAGTTAAGCACCGGTCTGCCATCCAGATAACGGCTCTGAATTGTCTCTAAGCCCATCATGCCAAACTTACTGCTCATACCGTACTGCGTTACCATCGAACGTGCAATTGACGTTGCCTTCTCAATATCATTCGACGCTCCGGTCGTAATATCATCAAACTTAACCTGCTCTGCCGCACGCCCCCCCATAAGTGTAACAATCTCTGAAATCAGCTCTTCCTTCTTCATCAGATATTTTTCTTCTTCCGGCACCTGCATCACATAGCCGAGTGCTCCCATTGTACGCGGTACAATCGTAATTTTCTGTACCGGCTCCGCATGTTTCAAATTGGTTGCCACAAGCGCATGTCCAATCTCATGGTAAGCAACAATCTTCTTTTCTTCCTCGCCAAGAATACGGTCTTTTTTCTCTTTTCCGGCAAGTACCACTTCAACAGCCTCAAACAAATCCTTCTGGCTTACAACCTGTCTGCCATCTTTTACTGCCATAATAGCAGCTTCATTAACCATATTGGCAAGGTCCGCACCAACGGCACCGGAAGTTGCCAACGCAATTTCTTCCAAATCTACCGTATCATCCATAAGCACATCATGCGAATGAACCTTTAATACATCCACACGGCCTTTCAAATCCGGTTTTTCCACAATAATCCGGCGGTCAAAACGTCCCGGACGAAGTAATGCCTTATCAAGCACTTCCGGACGGTTTGTCGCACCAAGAATGATAATTCCTTTCGAGGAATCAAAACCATCCACCTCCGACAACAGCTGATTCAGCGTCTGCTCACGCTCATCATTGCCCCCGCCATACTGGCTGTCACGGCTTTTACCAATCGCATCAATCTCATCAATAAAAATAATACAAGGTGCCATCGATGTCGCCTGCTTAAACAAATCTCTTACACGTGACGCACCGACACCAACAAACATTTCCACAAAATCGGACCCGGACAGGGAAAAGAACGGAACACCTGCTTCTCCTGCAAGTGCCTTCGCAAGCAGTGTCTTACCGGTTCCCGGAGGTCCGACAAGCAGCGCACCTTTCGGAAGTCTCGCACCAATTTTTTTGTATTTATCCGGATTTTTCAAAAAGTCAACTAACTCCGTCAGTGACTCTTTTGCCTCTTCTTCACCGGCAACATCCTTAAATGTCACACCGGTCTTTTTTTCTACATACATCTTCGCATTTGACTTGCCGACGCCGCCCATAATGCCGCCGCCCTTAGTTGCTGAGCGCATAAAGAACCAAAGGAGAATCCAAAGTCCCGCAATCGGAAGAATATAAGAAAGCAAAAAGTCCATAATTCCCGAACTGCTCTGAATCTCCGCCGTAAACTCGACTCCGTATTTATTCAGCAAATCCTGCACCAATTTCTCGTCATTGACATACCCGGTATAATAAGTGACCGTAAGCATCGCCACTTTTTCCTTCGTCTTTGGCTCAATGACAATCATATTCGACTGAAATGTAACCTTTTTCACCTGGTCCTTTTTCAGCATTTCAATAAATTTTGTATACGTGATTTCCTTTTCCGTATTTCTTTGAATCTCGGAATTCAGGAAAAAAATCAAGCCAATTGCAAACAGCGCCGCCATTAAACAAATCAAGAGATTGGTCTTGTTTTTCTTGCGCTTGTTCGGATCCTGATTATTTCTTTCATTATTATTAAAATCCATTCTATCTTGTCCTTTCGTATCCTGAATCGTTACTTTAATAAGTATAAAAGATTTTAAATGATAAATCAATGGTTAGTATGTGAAAGATTGGTGAATTTGACACTTGAAACAAACTGGTAAAAAGGGTATACTAGAAATAAGTTTGTTTATTTTCATTAAATATAAAATTTGTAAAAAGATTAAGGAGCTGTTGGCTCCGGAATGGAGATTAAAATGGCTGTAAAGTACGTTTTTGTAACTGGCGGTGTTGTTTCCGGTTTAGGAAAAGGAATTACTGCCGCTTCTTTAGGTCGATTGTTGAAAATGCGTGGCTACAAAGTAACCATGCAGAAATTTGACCCGTATATCAATATTGACCCGGGTACGATGAATCCAATTCAGCATGGTGAAGTATTCGTCACCGATGACGGTGCGGAAACCGATTTGGACTTGGGACATTATGAGCGTTTCATTGACGAAAGTCTCACCAAACAGAGTAATGTCACAACCGGTAAAGTTTACTGGTCGGTTCTTTCCAAAGAGCGCCGTGGTGATTACGGTGGTGGAACCGTACAGGTAATCCCTCATATTACAAATGAATTGAAAAGCCGTTTTTACCGCAACGATGGTGTAAAAGAAACGCAGATTGCCATCATTGAAGTCGGAGGTACGGTTGGTGATATCGAGAGCCAGCCATTTTTAGAGGCAATTCGTCAGTTCCAGTTAGATGTCGGACATGAAAATGCGATTTTGATTCACGTTACATTAGTTCCTTATTTAAAGGCATCGCAGGAATTAAAATCCAAGCCAACACAGGCAAGTGTAAAAGAACTTCAAGGTATGGGAATCCAGCCGGATATCGTTGTATGCCGTACTGAGATTCCTCTCGATAAAGCAATCCGCGACAAAATTTCTTTGTTCTGTAATGTACCAAACAGTCAGGTTATCCAGAACTTAGATGTGGAAACACTTTATGAAGTACCTCTTGCCATGGAGAAGGAAAACCTTGCACAGACTGTCTGCAAATGTCTTCACTTGGATTGTCCGGAACCGGATATCAAAGGCTGGGAAGACATGGTAAATTCCATTAAGAACTTAAACAAAGAAGTAACCGTTGCCCTCGTCGGCAAATATACTGCTTTGCATGATGCTTATATCAGTGTTGTTGAATCCTTAAAGCACGGTGGTTTCGCCCACAATGCACAGGTAAACATCAAATGGGTAAATTCAGAAGATGTAACCCCTGAAAATGTCGCTGATTTTTTAGGCGATGTAAGTGGTGTTTTAGTACCGGGTGGTTTTGGTGACCGCGGTATTGATGGTAAAATTTATGCTATCCAGTATGCACGCGAAAATAACATTCCATTCCTTGGTCTCTGCCTTGGTATGCAGTTATCCATCGTAGAATTTGCACGTAATGTTGTCGGCTGGAATGACGCTCACAGTGCAGAATTAGACCCATCTACAACGCATCCGGTAATTCACCTGATGCCAGACCAGAATGGTGTTGAGGATATCGGCGGCACCTTACGTCTTGGTTCCTACCCTTGTGTACTCGCTAAAGACAGTAAAGCGTATGCGCTATACGGCGAAGAAACAATTCATGAAAGACACCGCCACCGCTATGAGGTAAATAACTACTATCGTGATGACTTAGAGAAAAACGGCATGAAACTTTCCGGACTTTCACCGGATGGACGAATTGTTGAAATGTTAGAGATTCCGGAACATCCTTGGTTCGTTGCCACACAGGCTCATCCGGAGTTTAAATCCCGTCCAAACCATCCACATCCGTTATTTAAAGGATTTGTTGGTGCAGCACTTGAGTATCAGGATAAGTAAGAATATATCAAGAGAAGAGAGGATTTGTCACACAAATCCTCTCTTTTTTTAATAATAAACAAAGAAGTCTAGAGCTGGCACTCTAGACTTCTTTCGCACATTGAAAATGCACTTACTTTTCTTAGCTAATATTATTATATACTTTTATTCTCTCAAAATCAACTACCTAACATTCTGAGTTCCTTTTATTTATTTCCCCGTACCGCTCTCACAAATGCCTCTATTCGTTCTTTACTCTTTCCGTTGCCATCTGTGCGCTCTACTCCGGAACTGGTGTCCACACCATCAATTTTCCCCGCGCAGGCAGTCAGAGCCTCTCCCACATTGTCCGGATTAAGCCCACCGGCAAGTAATACTTGTTTCTCTGTCGAAGGAAGCTTTTGCAGCAAATCCCAGTCAAATGTTTTTCCGCTTCCCGGAACTGCAGCATCCATAACAAAGCCAGCCACTTCATCCATTTCTTCGTAATGTGAAAAAGCATCCATATCACTTACATTAAAAGCTTTAAAAACCGGAATCCGACAGGACGTAATAACCGAATTCTCTATCTTGCCATGAATTTGAATTGCTAAAAAGCCGGCTTCCACAACCGCTTCCACCTGCTCTTTTGTCGGGCTTACCGTAACCGCAACCGAAACAACGCCTGCCGGAAGTTTCGCAATTAATTTCTTGGCACACTCTAGGGAAAGATTCCTTTTACTTTTCGGAAAAAACAACACAAAGCCGGCATAATCAATACCGGCTTTTGCAATATATCCAATTTCTTCTTCGGAAGTAATACCACAAATTTTTATCAAAGGGTTCTTCATCCTATCCACCTCATTTCATTCAACCGTCCATGTTCTTTCATTATACATACTGAATGATTTAATGGCAACCCTTACATTTACTGCAGTCACCGCCACAGCTTCCTTTTCCATTTTTACGGTCTTTTCTCATGCAAAACAGAATAGCGGCTACAATCACCACAAGAATACCTGCTACAATAATTGTTCCCCACATATTGACACACTCCTTTCGATTCAAAAGGCTAGACCTGCATTCCAAAAAATGCAGGTCATATCCAAATGGCTTATTTATGTTCAAAATGTTTTTTACAAATTTTTGAGATGATTACTTGGAGGCAGCAACACTCGTTTTGCCAACTTTTAATGTCTGGCTTTCTTTATAAGGACGAACCAGAAGGTAAATCATTCCAATAATTACCAAAATAGCAACTACTGTCCAGATACTGAATACGTCCTGTGCAAGCAAACCAATGTTATTTACAATCAAACCAATCAAGTAAGCAAATCCACACTGATAACCAACGGCTACGAAGAACCATTTACGGTTATTCATCTCACGTTTAATCGCACCCATTGCTGCGAAACATGGAGCACACAAAAGGTTAAATGCTAAGAAAGCATAACCACTAACTGCGGTAAAGTTTGCTGCCATGTTCTGATATACAGTACCATCACCGGCAGTGTACAGAATACCAAGAGTACCAACGATATTCTCTTTTGCCACAAGCCCTGTAATTGAAGCAACAGTTGCCTGCCAGTTGCCCCATCCAAGAGGAGCGAACAACCAAGCGATTGCTTTACCAATTACTGCCAGAATACTAGCATCAATTTCATCCTCTGAAAGCATACGGAATGTTCCGTCTACTACACCGAAATAGGTTGTAAACCATACAAAAATTGTGGAAAGAAGGATGATAGTACCTGCCTTCTTAATAAAGCTCCAGCCACGCTCCCACATGCTGCGAAGTACCGTACCAACGGTTGGCATATGGTAAGCAGGAAGTTCCATAACGAACGGTGCCGGGTCACCGGCAAACAATTTCGTTTTCTTCAAAATGATACCAGATACGATAACAGCTCCGATTCCAAGGAAGTATGCGGAAGGAGCAACCCATGAAGCACCACCGAAAATAGCTCCGGCAACCATTGCGATAAATGGGAGTTTTGCTCCACAAGGGATAAATGTTGTCGTCATAATTGTCATCTTACGGTCACGGTCACTCTCGATTGTACGAGAAGCCATGATACCGGGAACACCACATCCGGAACCAATCAACATTGGGATGAAGGATTTACCGGACAAACCGAAACGACGGAAAATACGGTCCATGATAAATGCGATACGTGCCATGTAACCACATGCTTCCAAAAATGCTAAGAAGATAAACAATACAAGCATCTGAGGAACAAATCCGAGTACAGCTCCAACACCGGCTACAATACCATCCATAATCAATCCGTACAAAGGTTCTGCGCAAACCGGATTTCCTTCGTCGTCCAAAAGTGCCTTATTAAGCAATGCCGGGATACCGGGAACCCAAACACCATAATCTGCAGGATCCGGCTCTTCCAAGCCTTTTTCATTCACATATTTCTCTGCATCTTTGAAGGACATACCATTTACGGTTTCTTCATCTGCACCATCCGGTACCGCATCGTAATATACATCAATTTCATTTGTTGCCAAAGTCTCTTCATCTTCTACTTCATATTTTACAGAAGCTTCCGAAGAACCTTTTGCATCTAACTCTGCCATCTTTTTCTTTGTTGCATCAACATCAACGGCATCTTCATCGTCTGTTACCAAAACGCCATAAGCATCCAATGCATTGGTTGCCTGTGTATAGCTGTCAGCATCTTCTTCGTAAGCGGAAGTTCCGATACCGAACAAGTGCCAGCCATCACCGAACACACCATCATTTGCCCAGTCAGTAGCAATTGTACCAACAGTCGTAACAGAAACATAATATACGATAAACATAACAACCGCAAAGATTGGCAGCGCCAAAATTCGGTTTGTCACAATCTTATCAATCTTATCGGAAATCGTAAGTTTTCCGGATTTCGCTTTTTTCAGGCAGTCATCAATGACAGATGTTATATAACTGTATCTCTCATTTGTAATAATACTTTCTACATCGTCATCAAATGCCTCTTCCAGAGAAGAAATCTCACTGCTGACATCCGGCACAGAAGCCATCTGCTCAACAATTTTATCATCGCTCTCCAAAAGTTTGATTGCATAGAAACGTTTCAACTCATCTTTAATCTGTCCGTCTAACATTGACTCAACAGAATGAATTGCCATCTCTACTCCTTCAGCAAATTCATGAACTGGTGCTTCATAACCTTTCTTTGCTGCAGCCAAAGCCTTTTTCGCAGCATCCTCAATACCGGTTCCTTTCAAGGCAGAAATCTCAACCACGTCGCATCCAAGAACTTTGCTCAGCTCTTTTATGTTGATGACATCGCCATTTTTCTTTACAATATCCATCATATTGACAGCCATAACAACCGGAATACCAAGCTCCATGATCTGTGTGGACAGATACAGGTTACGCTCAATGTTGGTACCATCTACGATGTTCAGAATCGCATCTGGTCTTTCATTAATCAGGTAATTTCTGGCTACCACTTCCTCCAGTGTATACGGAGATAAAGAATAGATACCCGGAAGGTCCATGATGGTGACATCTTTGTGGCCTTTGAGCTTTCCTTCTTTTTTCTCGACGGTTACACCTGGCCAGTTTCCTACGAACTGGTTGGAGCCTGTCAGTGCATTGAACAATGTTGTCTTACCGCAGTTCGGGTTTCCTGCGAGTGCAATCTTAATTGCCATTTTTCCCATGCCCCTCTTTCTTTGATTTTTACTGATTTTAATAACTTCACAAGCCTTACCAATATTGGCTACAGCTTGCTTTTGTTAGCATCCGCTAACAAGCAGACAAAAAAATTTACTCTACTTCAATCATTTCGGCATCTGCTTTTCTTAAGGATAATTCGTATCCTCTGACGGTTACTTCGACCGGATCGCCGAGCGGAGCAACTTTGCGCACGAATACGTCAACACCCTTGGTGATTCCCATATCCATGATTCTTCTCTTAACCGGGCCCTCGCCA
>OHAJ01000274.1_pt1 | contig 36676 bp, 32 predicted proteins | sample 1577101 | NCBI WGS metagenome assembly OHAJ01 (sample SAMEA3541531, study PRJEB24748) | human gut metagenome | biome: human gut; feature: human-associated habitat; material: faeces | place: China | collected 2012
ATCAATCTACAAAATGTTTGTGAATGAATTTGCCACTGCTAAAATGGTTTGCCGCCGGGTCACCGTCTTGCAGTCGCTCCAGTACCGCCCGCTCCTCCTTGGCGGATAAAGGCTTTGGAAAACTGCTGCTGCCGTCAATATGTAGAATAAACAGCAGCACATTGGCGCTTAAAAAAGAGAGTAGCGCAGAGAACATAAGTATCACCCCTTCCAGTCTATGCGCTTATTGTGCGAGGGGTGACAATTTTTAGACAAAAGTAAAGAAGTGCCCGACGCTTAATCGGGCACTTCTTGATTTTTATGACCGTACATAAGGACGCAGGGCGCGAGCCATAGCAGCGGCAGATTTGTACCGTTTGGAGATTTGCGTATCCGTGGCCTTTTGCACAATGTGGCGAATGGGTCCGCGGGGAATATCCACTGCCGGGTGCACGCCGGTGATCATGGTATTCAGCAGTACCCCCAAGGCGTAAAGGTCAGTGGCACGGTTGCTTTGTGCCACGCCGTACTGCTCCGGCGCCGCATAGCCTACGGTGCCCAGACTGCGGGTGTCCTGCTGGTCGCTGCTGATTTCCCGGGCAATGCTCAGATCCAGCAAAACCGCTCGGTTCTCCGGCGTGATCATCACATTGGCGGGCTTAATATCCCGATGGACAATGCCCAGGCTGTGCAGTTCTTCCAGCGCAAGACACAGGTCGATGGTATAGGCTGCTGCCTGCGCCGAAGTCAGTTGGCCGCTGTCCAGAATTTTGTCCAGGGTGCGCCCTTCTATATATTCTTCCAACACCAGCAGGTGCGCCTCTTCAGAGCACACTTCCAGAACCATAGGCAAATTACACAGCCGCTTGCCTCGCAGAGCGCGGTACACACCGTCGTTGCGGTTGCCGGAGCGGCGCAGCAGCATCTTTTTGCCGGTGCCTTTGTGGGCGTACAAAGACACAAAGCTGTCTTCCCGATCCTTAAATGTAATAACCTGCGTGTAGTGCTCTGCCAGGGACTGCTCCATATAGCGGCGCAGGTCGCTGATCTCCGTTTTCTCTGCTTTGCTCATCGGAGCGTATCCTCCCCATGGGCGGAAAGTAGCTGGTTGGTTTCATCCACGGTGTAGCGGTTCTCAATCCCGTAGATCAGCAGTGCATCCCGCTGTACCTTGGGATACAGGGCGGAGCGGCCGCTGATACGCAGCGCCTCCTGGCAGTCGTCGGTGGTCAGGCGCATACTGAGAATCAGGCGGATCACCTTGTCTCGGGACGCGATCTTGCGCCCATTGACAATATCGTAAAAATAGCAGTAGTTAAAGTCTGCCTTGTTGATAATATTGCACTTGGACATTCCGCTGCGTTCAATGGCTGCCTCCCAAAAATCCTTGGCTGCCAAAATGATCATATCCTCCCGGTTCTCTTCCAGGTAGTCGTCAATGGAGCAGTTGTTGTCTGCCAGCTGATCCAGCAGATCGTTGGTGTTTTTTGCCATACGGTTCTCCTTAATATACGATCACCTTGCCGGTGAATGTGGTGCGGATATAATCCACGTGGGGGCTGCCTTTTTGTACTTTAATGGTTTCCAAATTTGGGAACACCGTGCCGCGGCAAATGTATTTCAGCGTGCTGTCATATACCGTTGCACTCTTGGGAATCACCAAGGTCTTTAAGTGTTTGTTCTTGACGGATCCCATATCGAAGACTGCATTGTTCGGTATGGTATAGGTGACGGCTAGTTTGTCGGCCGGATAACAAAACAGGCGGTTGGGGTTGTTGGTGTTCGGCCCATAGTAGAGCACACCGTCTTTGCTAAAATACTGCTGATTATCCTCTGCCACATAGATGGCCTGCAAGCTCTCCGGCAGTTTGTAACCGGCGGGGCAGCTCACATAGGAATTCAGCCGCAGCTGGTGAATATGGGCATTGTTTTTTAAGGATTCTTCACAGTTGATGGCCGTACAGTATTCCGCCACATTCCAGCGGGTGGCTGTGTAGCCCTCGCAGTAGTATTGAGCAGCCCAGCTATTCGTGTTGTAGTAGTACAGCACGCCGTCCTGCATTTTGTATTGCCAGTTGTCGATTTCAATTTTGCTCAAAGCGGTACAGCCCAAGGCAAAGTTGGGAAGAATGCCCAGGTCTGCGTGATTGGGAAATACCACCTTTTTCAGCTTTTTGCAGTCTTTGAAAACTGCGTTTTGTACCCACAAGGTGTGGTAGACCTCAAAATCCTCAAAAACGGCCAGTTCTATATCCTTATTTGTAAAGGTGCCGGTACAGTAGTATTTCACCTGGTGTCCGTCAATGGCGGCAGGGAGTACCACAACTTTGGCGTTGCCGGTGTATTTGGTCACTTTGGCATAGTCGCCGTCCAAGGTGTACTCGTATTTGTTATATTCCGGCTTGGGCAGGGCTGTGTTTTCCGGCTGGGTGGTCGGTTGTGTGGTGGTCGTTGTGGTGGTGCTGCCGGGCTTGGTGGTGCCGTTTGTGGACGGGGCCGTGGTGCCGGTGGTGCCGTGCCCGCTGCCGGTGCTTGCACCGCCGTTCCCCGCATGGTTTGTGTTGCCGGTATTGCCCCGGTTGCCGGTGGAGCGGTTGTCTATTTCCGCCTGTTGGGCGGCCTGCTCCGCGGCCTCGTTGACCATGGCCTGCTTTTCCTCCGCCGTGGGGGCAATGCCCACCGCCTCTTTCATCTTGCCGGTGGCGCTCTGTATCTTTTGCTCCGCTTTTTTCGCGGCTTTTTTTACTTTGCCCAGCAGTGTCTTCGGCTGCTCTTCCGTCTCCGCCGCCTGTACGGTGCCGGTGAGGGCACCCTCTGCGGTGGCGGCATTTTGCTGGTGGAGCGGTGCCGCCAGTGCACTGGGAATCAGTACCACCAGCAGAATCATCGTTGCCAGCGCAGAGGATATCTGCTTGCGGTTGATACGCTTTTGGCTATGTTCTGCGCAGGATTTCAAATAGGCGGTACTGGGCTGTGCCGGGGTACAGGGGGTCATGCACTGCAAACAGTAGTGCGCCTCCTCCGGCATGGCCGCCCCGCAATGGGGACAGTTCTTCTCTATCATTATATCTATTATTCTTTCCCTTTCCGTACGGTTCGCCACCGTTCGCATATATACTTTATATTGTAGTGTGAATTGGTGCTTTTGTCAATCCGATACAACAAAAAGATTTGAGTTAGGATATACGCAAATTGCGTACAGTTGCGGTAAAAAAAGCAACAAAAAAACCGCACCCCTTTTGTGAGGTGCGGTCTGTGTTTAGAACGGTTTATTTGCGCTTTTTGGCCAGCAGCAGGCAAGCGCCGGCAGCGGTAATGGCCATCACGCCGGCGGCAGCGGCATTGTTGCCGGTGGCCGGGGATTTTTTGGAAGTGCTCTTCTTGGTGGTTTCCTTGGTGTTCTTGTTTGCAGTGGTCTTCTCGGCGTTCTTCTTGGTGGTCGGCTCTGTCGGATCTTCAGGATCGATCACAATGCGGCCGATCAGGTGGTCGGTGTAGTAGCCCAGTGCAGTCAGAGCGTCCTTGGTGGCCAGCAAATTCTCCTCGCCGTCGTAAGTGAACACACCGGTCGTTTTGGACTCGAATTTGCAAAGCAGGTCGTAGGCCTTGTCCGCTTTTTCCTGATCGTCCAAGGCGCTGTAAGCCATCAGTGCCATAGCGGTGGAGTCTGCATTGGCAGAACCCCAGCTGGTGTAACCTGCGTCGGACACATTTTTCTCCAGCAGCTCCACAGCGTCGTCAATGTAGGTTTTGTAATCGTCAGCATAGGGGGCCAAAGCGGTCAGGAACGCGCCCAGGTCGTCGGCAGATGCGCCGTAACCGCCCCAAAAGTCCGGACCCTCGCCCATCTTGTACAGATCGGTCAGGTTCTTGATCACAGACTGCACAAAGCTCTGGGGTGCGTCCACAATGGCGCAGGCCTCTGTCACCAGGCGGTACAGGTAGTAGTTGGTGCCGTAAACAGCGGTGCCGCAGTTTTGCATCAGCTTGCTCAAGTCATAGCCGGCCACATCGGTGTAGTCCTTGTCCAGGGCGTCATACACGCAGATGACGGCAGCATACAGCTCCAGCTCCTCTGTGTTGTTGGTGCCGATCTGTGTATAGTTGTCATCATATACCGGAACCGGGTAATACAGCTTGCCGCCGTTCGCCTTCAGCTCTTTCTCCACAGCAGCCATAAAGCCATCCACCTGTGCATCGCTGGGATCGTAGTTGCGCACAGCAGCCAGCATGTCTACTGCGTCGGCCACGCCGAAGTCCTTGTCCTTGTACAGGTAGTTGGTGGCGCCCTCGGTCTGGCTCGTCACCTTTTCCAGGCGTTCGCCAATCTTGTCGTTGTCGGTTGCAGCAAAAGCGCTGTAAGCCGGCAGCAGCATACACACAGCCAGCAAAAGCGCAGTGCAGGTGCTCATCAGTTTTTTCATTGTTTTGTCCTCCGTTTTATTTTTTATTTGAACAGGTGAAACCTGCAAATATCGTTTTAGCGATCGGCTCCGGTGCATACATAATAGAATACCAGATTGTCGCCGCTGTCCATTTTATATTTGCCGCAGGAGGTCAAAGGTGCGGTGCCGTTGACCTTGTACATCCAGCCGCTGACGCCGCCGCAGTCCTTTTCATCCAGGTTGTTGATCCCCACCACATAGACACCGTAGGAAGTGCTCCTGGCAGTTAGGCGTATGCCGTGGGCGTTGCAAGCCAGCTTCAGCACATCGTAGGCAGTGCTGCCCCGATCCACCGTGCGGCTCTCTGCGTGGATAATGTAGCCGTCGTTTGGCACATAGCGCTCGTGGCCGCTTTTCAGCTGGCTCATGTGCTTGTGAATATTCTTGCATTCCACCGTAATGGTACAGGTCACGGTTTTGGACTGGGTAGTCGTGTGCTTCTTAGTGATTTGTTTGCGGGTGGTACCGCCGGTGGGAATCAGGCCGGCGGAGCCGCCCTGCCACTTGGCGCTGTTTGCGGCGCGGGTGGTGGTTGTGCTTTTGCCGCTGCTGCCCTTTGCTTTGGCAGCTGTGCTGTCGGTCGGGGTGCCGCTTTTTGCACCATCGGTTTTGGCGGTGGTTCCGGTTGCCGCTGCGCCTTTGGCTGTGGCGCCGGTGACCGTATTGGAACCGGCCATGGCGGCGGTTGTGTCCGCTTCACCGGCTGCCGTAATGGTTTGACTCTGAGGAGAGGTACCGGTCTGTTCGTTGACTCCGGTCGTGCAGCCGGTAAAGAACAGCGCCAGCGCCAACATCAGCAGTGCAATACTTTTTCGTGTTCTTTGCAAAATAAAAAGTCCCTTGCCGTGGGCAGGGGACAGAAAAGGGCGCAGTTATACCAGCGCTGCCTCCACATCTTTCCCTTAAGCCCAAAAGTGTGTTTGCGATCCAAAGCCTGCGGCGGGTGTCCCGACTTACGATATACTCACTCTGCGCCTTCTCGCTTGCGCAATGGCCTGTGCAGAGCAAAACTCGATCACGGTAATGGCGGTTGTGACGGCGTTGCACCGTGCTTCCGATTTGATCCCTTCCGGGAACCGCGGCTCTTTTGTTTTTTACAGTATATCACCTTTTTTTCTTTGGGTCAACACAGTTGCATAAAATCCCGCTATCTGTTATACTGAAATAGATATATTTTGTTTTAAGATAATGGAGCTTTCGCAAGTATGTACGACAGCATTGAACAGATCATTGCCGAAAAGGGCATTTATACCGGGCTGACCCGTGGAACCTCTATGTGGCCGCTGATTCATCAAGGGCGGGACAATATTATTATCGTGCGTCCCCAGGGGCGGCTAAAGAAGTACGATGTGCCGGTGTATCGCACCCCCGGCGGCAAGTACATTATGCATCGTATTGTGCGGGTGCGCCCAGAGGATTATGTCATTATCGGCGACAATCGGCTTCAAAAGGAATATGTTACGGACGACAGCATTTGCGGCGTGCTGGCCGGGTTCTATAAGGACGGAAAGCGATATGTGGACTGCCAAAACAGTCGCCGCTACCGGCTGTACAGCCGGGTGTGGGTGGCACTGTACCCGGTGCGCCCGCTGATCATGTTTGTCCATAAAGGCTGCGGCTGGATCCGTCGCCATATTTTTAAAAGAGGTGAACGATCCTGAACCGGACCAATCGAAAGCCCGCTCGTTCCGACTGGGCTGCCATTCGCTGGATGACTGCCATCGGCAAGAGCCAGTTGCCCAAAGCGGCGGTACTGCTGTTTACCAACGCGCTGGGCGCGGCGCTGTCTGTGTGCTTTGCCAATTTTTCCAAGCATATTATAAACGGCGCTACCGAATACAAGGACTGGGGTTATGTGGTGCGCTATGCCGTTTATCTGCTGATCCTGATCATGGTGCAGATGGCGCTGAATCTAATCGGCAGCAGCTTTTCCGAGCGATGCAAGGCGCGCCTGGATATGATCTTCAAAAAGCACATGCTCCAGGTGCTCATTAAAAAGGACTACGCCAGTGTGTCCAAGTACCATACCGGCGAACTGAATAATCTGCTGTTTAACGATGTGCAGGTGATTACAGATGGCTATACCACCTTGTTGCCCAATGTGGTGTTTTTTATCGTCAAGCTGCTTAGTGCCTTTATTTACCTTGTGATTATTGACAAGGTGTTTGCCCTTGCCTTTTTGGTGGGCGGGGTGTTTGTGTTCCTGTCTACCCGTATGTTTCGCAAGACCTTAAAGCGTTTGCACAAGCAGGTCCAGCAGACGGAGGGCAAGACCCGCTCCTTTATGCAAGAGACCATCAGCAACCTGCTGGTGATTAAGACTTTTGTGGCGGAGGACAAGATCAACCAGCAGACGGATGTGCTGCAACAGGAGAATTATGTGGCGCGTATGAAGCGGCGCTTCTTCGGTATTGCCGCCAACGCCGGGCTGTCTACCACCTTTAATATCGGCTATGTGTTCGCCCTGGCCTTTGGCGCCTATCGGCTGCTGAACGGGCTGGACTACGGTACAGTTACCGCCATGCTCCAGCTGGTGAACCAAATTCAGGGGCCGTTTGCTTCTTTGTCCGGTATTATGCCCAAGTATTTTGCCATCATTGCTTCTGCGGAGCGACTGATGGAGATTGAGAATCTGCCGGAGGAGGAGAGCAGCAACGCAGACGATGTGGATGTACCGTCCGCTTACCGGAATCTGCGGGCGCTGCAGTTTGATCATATCGACTTCCGCTATGACCGGGATGTGATCCTGGATCATACCTCACTGACCATTAACAAAGGGGATTTTGTGGCCATCACCGGCATCTCCGGTATCGGCAAAAGCACGCTGCTGAAGTTGCTGCTGGGCGTGTTTCCTACCCAGGACGGCTCTATTTACTTGGAGATGGCGGACGGCAGCCATATCCCGGCAGACAAGCACACCCGCCGGCTGTTTGCCTATGTGCCCCAAGGGAATATGCTTCTGTCCGGCACGATACTGGATAATTTGAAGTTCATTAACAGTAACGCTACGGACGAGGAGGTGCAGCGGGCCGTTGAGATCGCCTGTGCAGACACCTTTATCAACGAATTGCCCCAGGGCTTGATGACCGTGATCGGCGAGCGGGGTATGGGCCTGTCCGAGGGGCAGGTGCAGCGGCTGGCGATTGCCCGCAGTTTGCTGTCCAAATCCCCGGTACTGCTGCTGGACGAGGCCACCTCCGCGCTGGACGAGGAAACCGAACATCGCTTTTTGAAAAATCTGAAAGCGCTGCAAAATGTGACTTGCATTATTGTGTCTCATAAAAAGGCAGCGCTGCGGATCTGTAATAAACATGTACGCATTGAGGACTGCAAAATTGTAAGTGAGGAGAGAACTTATGATGCTGACTGAATGGGGAAAGCAGTTGGACAAAAGCTGTCCGCTGCCCGAGTATCCGCGCCCGCAATTTGTGCGGGATTCGTACCTGAGCTTAAACGGTATGTGGCAGTGTGCCTTTACCGGGGACAGCACCGTTCCGGTACAGATGGACACGGCCATTTGCGTGCCCTTCTCGCCGGAGACGCCGCTTTCCGGGGTGGAGCGCACCTTAAAGCCCGGTGAGTACCTGCACTATCGACGCACTTTTGCTTTGCCGGAGAACTTTAACCGGGGGCGGGTGTTCCTGCACTTTGGCGCGGTGGACCAAATGTGCACCGTGTACTTAAACGGTGTGCAGGTGGGCGGCCATCAGGGGGGCTACACACCCTTTACTTTGGAGCTGACAGAGGCCCTGCAACCGGGGGAGAACAAGCTGGAAGTATCTGTGCAGGACTTTACGGACGAAAACCAGTATTCCCGGGGAAAACAAAAGACCAAGCGTGGCGGTATTTGGTATTCGCCCCAAAGCGGCATTTGGCAGAGCGTTTGGCTGGAGTCCACGCCGGTGGAATTCCTGGAGAAAGTGCGGATCACGCCGAATTATGACGGCGCCGCCGTGCACTTTGAATTCTTTGGCACCGACCATGTACGCACCCGCATTTATGACGGCGAGACTTTGGTTGCCGACACGACGGACACAGATGTGCCGTTGCCGAACTTCAAGTCCTGGAGCCCGGAGTCGCCGTTTCTCTATCAGGTGGAATTTGAGGCCTGCGGCGAGGTGATCCGTTCCTATTTCGGTATGCGCAAGTTCTCTGTCGGTCGGGACTTGGACGGTCTGCCCCGTCTGTTTTTGAACAATAAGCCTTATTTCCATAACGGTTTGCTGGACCAGGGCTATTACCCGGACGGCTTTTTGACCCCACCGGCCAATGCAGCTATGGCGTACGATGTGACCCATGTAAAGCGCTGCGGCTTTAATATGCTGCGCAAGCACATTAAAATGGAGCCGCTTCTTTGGTATCATTACTGCGATGTGCAGGGCATTTTGGTGTGGCAGGATATGATCAACGGCGGCGGGCACTACGGGCTGGAGATCTCCGCGATTCCCTTTGTGGGTATTACCCTGGATGACCGGAAGTATAAGACCTTTAAGCGCACGGACGCGGCCGCTCGTGAGCTGTACTATCAGGAACTGTGGGAGATGGTGGACGCCCTGTATAACTGCCCCTGTATTGCCATGTGGGTGCCCTTTAATGAGGGCTGGGGTCAGTTTGATTCTACGGTGGCCTACAATCTGCTGAAAGAATGGGATCCCACCCGCACGGTGGACGCCGCCAGCGGATGGCACTCCTGCGGCGACAGTGATGTGATCAGCAAGCACATTTATTTTACCCCCATTCGGGTGCACGCCGGCGACAAGCCCTGGCTGTTGACAGAGTTCGGCGGCTATGCGCTGAAAACGCCCGGTCACACCTGGAACGAACGCACTTTTGGCTACCGAGTTTATCCCAGCAAGGAAAAGCTGACGGCGGCGTACCAAAAACTGTTTAACAAGGTGATCATTCCCCAGATCAAAACCGGCCTGGCTGCCACTGTTTATACACAGGTGACGGATGTGGAGGACGAGATCAACGGTCTGATGACCTATGACCGCCAGGTGGCGAAGATCGACCCGGCGGTGCTGCAAAAAATCAACGAGAAAGTGAAGTATTAAGATGAATCAGTTAGAAAAGAAAGACGGCAAAAAAGCCGTGATCAAAACCAACCGCGGCGATATGACCTTTGTGCTGCTGGACGAAGCGGCGCCCAAGGCGGTGGAGAATTTTATCACCCACGCCAAGAACGGCTATTATGACGGCCTGATCTTCCACCGGGTGATTCAGGACTTTATGATCCAGGGCGGCGATCCTACCGGTACCGGCTGCGGCGGCGCGTCCATTTGGGGCAAACCTTTTGAGGATGAGTTCGCGCTGGATGCCCGCAACTACTATGGTGCTCTGTCTATGGCAAACAGCGGCCCCGGCACCAACGGCAGCCAGTTCTTTGTGGTTCAGGCTAAGTCTGTACCCGCCAATTTGATTGACCAAATGGAGGCGCTGTCTGACCAGGGCTATCCTGCGGAAGTGGTAGAGCAGTACAAGCAGGTGGGTGGCACCCCCTGGCTGGACTTCCACCACACGGTGTTCGGCCAGCTGATCGACGGTGCCGATGTGCTGGACGCCATCGCTGCTGTACCCTGCGGCCCCGGGGATAAACCGGTCAATGATGTAGTGATCGATACCATCGAAGTGCAGGAATAAAACGGAAAAAAAGAAAAGAGGATCGAAAAGTGATATATGTTGTGATTGGCATACTGGCGTTGGTCGCGCTTGTGTCTGTGGTGCTGAATGTATTGCTGGGAACACGCAAGCAAAATGCACAGCCCGTGGAGCAGGTAACGCCCGAGCCGGGTGCGACGGAAGCAGATTTGCCGTACACCAAAAAATTGCTGCTGACAAAGAATGAATGGGCGTTTTATAAAAAATTAAAGCCCATTTGTGATCGGCACAATCTGCACATTTTGGCTAAGGTTCGATTGGCTGATCTGGTAGATGTAAGCAGTCAAAAGCAAGGCAAAGACCGCATAAAGTATTTCAATATGGTCAGTAAAAAGCATGTTGATTTTGTGCTGTGCAAGCCGGATAATTTGCAGGTACTTGCGCTTTTAGAGTTGGATGATAAAAGCCACCAAGCGCAAAGCAGACAGCAAAGAGATTCTTTTGTGGACGCAGTGTGTCAAAAAGCCGGTTATCCCGTTGCGCATATTTATAATTTTGAAGATATTACAGCAAAATTAGCAGAGCTGGGCTTGACCCCCGCTCCGACTGCACCGACAGAATAGCAGCATATTGTTAGGTATAAATAAAGAGACCACCTACGCAGGTTTTGCTTGCGCAGCTGGTCTTTTTGTTGTGGATTACAGGTCGATGTCCAGCTCAATGGGGCAGTGGTCGCTGCCAAAAATGTCCGTGTGGATCTTGGCGTCCCGCAATTTAGGTTGCAGCCGGTCAGAGGTGATAAAGTAGTCAATACGCCAACCGGCGTTCTTCTCTCTGGCGTGGAACATATAGCTCCACCAGCTGTATATACCGGTGGCATCCGGGTAAAAGTAGCGGAAAGTATCGGTAAATCCGCTACCCAGCAGGGCGGTCATTTTGCCTCGCTCTTCATCGGTAAAACCGGCGTTTTTGTGGTTGGTCTTTGGATTCTTCAGATCGATCTCCCGGTGGGCCACATTCAGGTCGCCGCAGAAGATCACCGGCTTGTTTTGGTCCAGGGTTTGCAGATAAGCAAGAAAGTCGCCCTCCCACTGCATACGGTAGTCCAGCCGGGTTAACTCTCGCTGAGAATTGGGCACATACACGGTGGCAAAGTAGAACGCAGGAAATTCCAGGGTGATCAGCCGCCCTTCCTGGTCATGCTCCTCCTTGCCCATGCCGTACTGCACCCGCAGCGGCTCCTGCTTGGAGAAGATGGCGGTGCCGGAGTAGCCCTTTTTCTCCGCATAGTTCCAGTAGGCGTGGTAGCCCGGGGGCGCAAAGTCGATTTGCCCTGCTTGCAGCTTGGTCTCTTGCAGGCAAAACAGGTCCGCGTTTGCCGCAGCAAAAAAGTCGGCAAAGCCCTTGCCCATACAGGCTCGCAGGCCGTTTACATTCCAGCTGATACACTTCATTGGGTCGGCTCCTCTTTTTGCAGCAAAATGCGGTCGGTGTCAAACTCTTTGGTCTCTTTTTCCCGATATAGTGCCAGCAGGTCCGACACGGTCATGTTGGCCTTTTGCTCCTTGTCCAGGTCGATGATGATTCGGCCGCTGTCCATCATAATGGTGCGGTCGCCGGTGGCCAGTGCAGAGGACATATTGTGGGTGATCATCATGGTGGTGATGTTGTTTTCTGCCACGATTTCGTTGGTAATGTCCATCACCTTTTTGGCGGTGACCGGATCCAGTGCGGCGGTGTGTTCGTCTAAGAGCAGCAGCTTAGGGGTGCAGATGGTGCACATCAACAAGGTGACCACTTGCCGCTGCCCGCCGGACAGCAGACCGATCTTGGTTTTCATGCGGTCCTCCAGCCCCATATTAAAGCGAGACACCTGCTCCCGGAAAAAGTTGCTCTTTTTCTTAGACAGAGCCAGCGCCAGCCCGCTGGAGTGGGCGCGGGTGTAGGCCAGCGCCAGGTTTTCCTCAATGGTCATATTAGGGGCGGTGCCTTTCATCGGATCCTGGAACACCCGGCCGATCAACTTGGCACGCTTGTGTTCCGGCAGAAAGGAAATGTCCTGCCCGTCCAAGGTAACGGTGCCGCTGTCCTGCATAAAGGTGCCGCAGATCAGGTTAAACAGGGTGGATTTGCCGGCGCCGTTGGAGCCGACAATGGTGAGAAATTCGCCCCGATCCAGGTGCAAATTGATCTTTTCCAGGGCAATGTGCTCATTGACGGTGCCCTTGGCAAAGGTCTTGGAAACATTCTTTACATCAAGCATTGCGGCGGGCCTCCTTCTTTACTTTGCGGTTCCGGGCGGTGCGCTTGGCAGCCGGGATAATAAAGGTGGCAGCCACGATCACGGCGCACATCAGCTTCATCAAATTGGCGCTGTTGGTGCCAAACAGCTCAATATCCACCACAAAGGTGACGATCAGTTTGTAGATCACGGAGCCGCACACGGCGGAGATCAGCCCCACGGTGACGCCCCGCTTGCCAAACAGCGCCTCGCCGATAATGACGGCGGCCAGGCCGTAGATCAGAGTGCCGTTGCTGGTGGAGGTGTCGCTGTAACCTACATAATGGGTCACCAGTGCGCCTGCCAGACCAATCAGCCCGTTGCTGATGCACAGTCCCAGGATCAGAGTGGCGTCCACATTGATGGAGGAAGCGCGCACCATATCCTGATTGTCGCCGGTAGCGCGGATACACAGGCCCACATGGGTCTTAAAGAATACAATCAGCAGCAGGGTCACTACCAGGCAGATCGCCAGCGCCAGCAGCGCACCGGCCACCTTGCGCTGATCGCCGGTCAGGTGCAGCGCCTTATAGAACTGCTTAAACAGATTGGCGGCGCCGATGGACAGGTTGGGGCCGCCCCGAACAATCAAGTTAACGGAGTACAGTCCGCTCATCGTGATGATACCGGCCAGTACCGGGTGTACTTGCAGCTTGGTTTGCAGCAGCCCGGTGATTAGCCCGGCGGCCATGCCGCCTAAAAAGGCAATGGGCAGGGACAGATAGGTGTGGCCCCCGGCAGCCAAAACGGCGGCCAGTGCAGAGCCAAAACCGAAGCTGCCCTCGGTGGTCAGGTCGGGAATGTCCAGCACCCGCAGGCTGATGTAAACGCCCAGCGCCAACAGTCCGTACAGTAAGCCCTCTTGCAGGGCAGTGAGATAAAGCATAAGTTCTTGTTCCTTTGGGTATGAAAAAAATTGCAGCAGGCGCACCTTGCAGCGCGCCCGCCGGTTTGTGATTTTTGTTGTTTATTTTGCTGCTTCCAGCACCTTGACCTCATAGCCAACGGTATCCTTGGTGGGGGTAGCCAAACCGCCGGCAGCCAGTGCTGTCTTATTCACGGAGCAGTAGTCGATGCCGCACACCTGGGCGGGAATCTCCGTTACCTTTTTGCCGTCAAAATACTGAATAGCCATTTCTGCGGTCTTTTCGCCGATGCCCTTGTCGTCAATGGCCAGGGTGGCGGTGCAACCGGAGGCAACCGTGGTGGCAGAGGAGCAGTAGGTGGGAATCTTCTTCTCCTGGCACAGCTCTGTCAGGGCAGACACACCGTCCTGTACCACAGAGTCATTGGGTACGAAGATTACATCACAGCCACCGTCAATCAGGGACTGGGTGACGGACTTCACATCGGCGGAGTTCTCTACGGTTTTTTCCGCATAAGCGATTTTCTTGCTGTCCAGGTACTTCTCGGCCGCCTTAACGGTGGAGGTGGCGTTCACCTGGCTGGTGGAGTAAATAAAGCCCCATTTTTTTACATCCGGGGTCAGTTTGTAGCCCATGTCAATGATCTCAGATACCGGAATGGCGTTGGAAGTGCCGGTAGCGTTTTTGTCCGGGGTGTCCAGCGCAGTCATCACTTTGGCAGCTACCGGGTCGGACACGGCGCAGAAGAAGCAAGGGGTTTCGGACTCCAAGTTCACAAACGCCTGCGTGGCCGGGGTGGCGATGGTGAATACTGCGTCATAATCGCCATTGTCAAAGTCAGACACAATGGTGCTCAGACTGGCGGCGTCACCGGCAGCGTTCTTGTACACGCAGGTCACATTGTCGCCGTACTTCTCTTTCAGCTTAGACTCGATCCCGGCACGCATATCGGTAAAGGCGCCGTTCTCAGACAGCACGGCAATGCCTACTTTCTTGCTGTCTGCTTTGGTATTGTCATCTTTGCTGCCGGAGCAGGCGGCGAACAGGCCGGCAACCAGTGCCAGACACAGCAGGGTGGCAAAAAACTTTTTCATCATTCATTCTCCTTAAACGCTTGGTGTTGATTATAATAATCGAGGTCTGCAAAGGCTTTGTACAGCATTTCCTCGGTTATGGTGTAGGGGTTGTGGGCAATGTCCGGCATTTTGGCTACCAGGGGCACCAGTTTTTCCACATCGGCACCGGTCATCTCCACTTGGGAGAGGGCGGTGGGGAGTCCCACGCTTCTGTTGAAAGCGTACATCTGGCGGAAGCCGTCCAAATTGCCGTCGGTCAGCAGCAGAATGAGCACGCCAAAGCCCACCACTTCACCGTGCAGGTGGCGCGCCTCAATATGGGGCCAGGCGGTGAGCGCGTAAAACACGGCGTGCGCCAGGCCGGAATTGTAATCCACAATATGCTCTGCCGTCAACAAAATAGAGGCAATGCCGGTGGTAACGATGATAGCCAGAATCACTTGCTCCACTGCATAGGTGCAGTGCTCGGCATCTATATCTGCCATGGCCTGTGCACCGTAGGTAAGCAGCGGGTCCAAGCACATTCGGCTCACATTTACACCCAGGGCATGGTAGTGCACCAGCGCTTCACCTCGGGAGCTCATCTCCGCCTCAAAATACTTGGCGTAAGTGTCGCCCATACCGGCCCAAATGTAGCGCCGTGGGGCGGCTGCAATCACCGAGGGCAGAATAAAGGCATGCACCGGCGGCGCTTTGTGAAAATCCGGCGCCAAAAAGGTGCCGTCTGCGTGGTACAGAATCGATACTGCCGTGGTGGCCGCGCAGGTGGAGGCAATGGTGGGAAAGGTAAATACCGGCTTGCCGCTTTCTTCCCCATAGGCTTTGCCGGTGTCCAGTGCCTTGCCGCCGCCAACAGCAAAGATCATATCTGCTGCTGCCACTGCCGGGTTCTCTGCCAAGGCAGCAATGTTCTCCCGGCAGGCCTCGCCGCCGTACCACACAAAATCCGTAATGGTCACGGCGCTGCCTTGGATCGCGGCCAGCAGACGCTCCCGCACCGCTGCCATGGCCTTGTGTCCGCCGATCACCACCGCTGTGGCGCCAAAGGGAGCGCACACCGTTGGAATTTGCTTGTAAACCTGCTCGCCGATGGAATAGGAGGGCAGGGTGATGGAATAATCCGTCATAGGATTTAGGTCCTTCCCGACTTACTTATAATCCTCTTATAGGACTGTGTGAAAATTATAGCACTGCAGGCGGGCTTTGTCAACGAAATTCTTTAGCAAGTTAAAGTGATAAATTGCAGCTACACAATGCGTCCGCCGCCCAGTACCGTGTCGCCGTCATAAATAACGGCGGCCTGACCGGGAGTCACCGCTCGTTGCGGCGCGTCAAAGGTCAGCTGCACATCGCCGCCGGGCAGCACCTCTACGGTGCAGGGCGCCTGGTGCATATTGTAGCGGATCTTGGCAGCAGCATGCAGCGGTTCGGCAGGCGCTGCAATGCTCAGCCAGTTGAACTCGGTCACCCGCACCACCGTGCTGTTCAGTTGGTCGTTGGGGCACAGGGTCACCGTGTTGCTTTCCGGATCCTTCTTGCACACATACAGCGGCGCCGGCAGCGCAAGACCCAGCCCACGGCGCTGGCCGATGGTGTAGCGAATAATGCCTTTGTGGCGGCCCAGCACATTCCCCTGTGTGTCTACAAAATCCCCGGGGGGATAGTGGCGGCCGGTATAGCTTTCAATAAAGGCGGCGTAGTCCCCGTCCGGCACAAAGCAAATGTCCTGGCTTTCTCTTTTGTGGGCGTTGATAAAGCCGTTTTCCTCTGCAATGGCGCGCACCTGGTCCTTATGCAGCTCACCTAAGGGAAACAGGGTGTGGGCCAGCTGCTCCTGGGATAGATTATAGAGCACATAGCTTTGATCCTTTTTGTCGTCCAGCGCCTTGCGCAGCCGATAGCGGCCGTCCACGCAGTCAATGCGGGCGTAGTGGCCGGTGACCACATAGTCGTAACCCAGGGTGATGGCGCGGCGACACAGGGTGTCAAATTTTAAGCACTTGTTGCAGTCAATGCAGGGGTTGGGGGTGCCGCCTGCCTCATAGGTGGCAATAAATTTATCAATGACCTTTTCCTTAAAGTCACCTTTAAAATTGAACACTTGGTAGGGCATACCCAGTCGGCGGGCCACGCTGCGGGCGTCCTCCACATCGGACAGGGAGCAGCAGGTCTTTTCCCGCTGGGCCATCAAAATATCGTCGCTGTCAAACAGCTTCATGGTGGCACCCATACAGTCGTACCCGGCGTCCAACATCAGCTTGGCGGCCACGGAGCTGTCCACGCCGCCGCTCATGGCGATCAATGCTTTTTTCAAAAAAACGCACCTGCTTTCTTGACACTTTCAGTCTACTATACTAATATATACAGGAATAGAAGTAAAGAGGGAGTTTTTAGTTTTTATGCAAAAAATGCGTTTTCTTCGCCGGTGTCTTCCGCTGTTTTTGGCCTTTTGGCTGCTACTGGCAGTGGCGGGCGCGCCCTTTGCTGCTTATGCAGGGGAGAGCGTGACTGTGCGGGACAGCAGCGGGCAGGTGCGCTACGCTGCGCCCATGGATCCGGAGAACGCTTGCCCGGCGCTGCAATCGGCGCTGGACACGGTGCGCAGCGGCGCCTACGGCACCTGCACGGTTACCGTCACCCCCGGGGAATATCGAATGACAAAGAGCGCTGTGCTGGCGTCTGATATGACCCTGAACCTGACAGGGGTGACCCTGCTCAATGCCAATGCAGGCAAGGGCAACATCTTTATCTCACCCAATCGGGACCGTACCGGCAAGGACTACACCGGATATTCTGCGTTGGAGAACTGCACGCTGCGGGGCGGCACACTGGATTATGCGCCGGGCAATACCAACGGCTCCTGCCTGCTGCGCCTGGCGCATTGCAAGAATGTGACCGTGGACGGCACGGCATTTCTCAACAACAAAGACTCCCACCACGCAGAATTGGCCGCCGGGTACAATGTGCGGTTCGTAAACTGCCTGTTCTCCGGTCAGTCCAATCAAACGGAGAGCAGTGCGGAGGCGCTGCAAATTGATATTTTAGAGAAAAATCGGCACTTCGCCAACTTTCCGGCCTATGACGGCACGATGAACCAAAAGATTACCGTAGAGGACTGCACATTTCAGGACCTGATCTGCGGGGTAGGCACCCGCAACGCCTTTGCCGGGCGGTATCAGAAGGGCGTTACCATTCGTGGCAACACCTTTCGGCGCCTGCAAGGCACGGCTATTGTGTGCACCAATTATGTGGACGCGGTGATCGAGAAGAACACCATCACCGACTGCGGTCGGGGCGTGGCATACTATATGTGCAAAAACAGCGGCGTGACCGATGTGTTCACCGACGGCAGCGGCAAGGTGCTGGGTAAGCGCAATACGGACTGCGGCAGCCGCATTACTGACAATACCATCTCCGTTTGTCAAACAGCGGAGATGGACAAGCCCAGGGGTATGTTTCTGTACGGCGGCAAGGCCACCGGCAAAATGCCTGCCGGAAATTATGCAGTCTATAACCTGACGGTCAGTGATAACACCATTACCACCACCGGCGGCGGAATCACCGGCACCGATCTGCAAAACTGCACGCTTGCAGACAACCGCATTACCCATACCGGTGCGGCGAAGGAGACCACTGTGGGAATTCTCCTTCACGGCAGCAGTGGCAATTTGATCGAGAAAAATACTTGCACCGCCCTACACAACGGGCTGAAGTGTATGGATGCCTCCCACAGCAACGAGCTGCGGAGCAACACGGTAACGAACAGCCGCTCCAGCGCCGTTTGCATTGTGGACAGCAACGGGGTAGAGGTGACGGAAAACACCATTCGCACCGGGGCCACCAACGGCATTTTTATGCAGCGGAGCAAAAAGGCGCGCCTGCTGCGCAATACCATTCAGGCAATGGGTCATAACGGCATTTGCCTGGCGGAGAAGAGCACTGCCGCCACCGGCAGTAATCGGATCAGCGGCTGCCGTCGCTATGGGATTAGTTCCCAGCCGGGAACTGCCCTGACCACCGTGGGTGATCGGCTTACCGGCAACACCAAGGGGCAGGGAATCGCTCAGGGTAGCAAGAATATGAAGTTCTCAACCATAGGCAGTACCCGCCTGGTAGGCGGCCGGATCCGCCGTGGCAAATATAAGGGCAAGATTGCCCTGCAATGGAAAGCGGTACCCGGCGCCAAGCAATATGTGTTGTACCGTAGGGACGGCAGCATCCGCGGCAAATACCGCCGGGTGGTAACGCTTACCGGCACCCGCTATATTGACACGACCCCCAAGCGGGGCAAAACCGCCGCCTATCGCCTGGTGGCGCAAACCAAAACAAACGGCGTGACTGCTCAAAGCCCCGTGGCGCGCGCCGCAGTGAGGATTAAAGGATGACTTTACAGGAAATTGTAGATCGTTCTCGGCGTATCGTCTTTTTTGGCGGCGCCGGGGTGTCTACCGAGAGCGGTATTCCGGATTTTCGCAGTGTGGACGGCTTGTATCATCAGCAATACGACTATCCGCCGGAGCAGATCCTTTCTCGCAGCTTTTTTGACGAGAACCCGGCGGAATTCTACCGCTTTTACCGCAGCAAAATGCTGTGTCCGCATGCCAAGCCCAACGCTGCCCATTACAAATTGGCAGAGCTGGAGCAAGCAGGCAAGTGCACCGCTGTGGTGACTCAGAATATTGACGGCCTGCACCAGGCAGCGGGCAGCCGCACGGTATATGAGCTCCACGGCTCCGTGCTGCGTAATCACTGTATGCGCTGCGGCAGAGCCTACGGTGTGGAGGCGGTGGCAGAGGCTGCCGGTATACCCCGGTGCGCTTGCGGTGGGATCATCAAGCCGGATGTGGTGCTGTATGAGGAAGGACTTGACCAACAGACCGTAGAGGGCGCCGTACATGCCATTGCCCGGGCGGACTGCCTGATCGTGGCGGGTACATCTCTTACTGTGTATCCGGCGGCGGGCTTTATCCGCTACTTTCAGGGGGATCATTTTGTGCTCATTAACCGGGATCCTACCCCGGCGGACAAGCTGGCAGACCTGGTGCTGCACCAAAAGGTGGGGCAGGTGCTGTCCCAAATTCAAGTACGCTAACGGAGGCGCTTATGCCCATTTCAGTGATGCTCAAGCCGGCTTCCGGCAATTGCAATCTGCGGTGTAAATACTGCTTTTACCACGACCTGGCCGCTACCCGGCAGACGGAGAACAAGGGCTATATGACTCGGGACACCGCCTTGCAGGTGATGGACAAGACTCTGGCTTTTGCCGGGGACGGACCGGTATATTTTACCTTTCAGGGCGGGGAACCGCTGCTGGCGGGAAAAGACTTTTTTCGCTTTTTCTTCTCCTCTTGCAAGGAACGGCAGCGCCCCGGCGTGACCGTCCAGTTCTGCGTGCAGACCAACGGTACTTTGCTGGACGACGAATGGTGCGACCTGTTTTTGGAATACGGCTGTTTGGTGGGCGTGTCTCTGGACGGCGACCGGGAGGGCAACCGTTACCGGGTGTACCCGGACGGACGCAGCTCCTTTGATGATGTGTTTCGCGGTGTGCAGCTGCTGACCCGGCGCAGGGTGCCTTTTAATATTCTCTCGGTGCTCACCGCTTACGGCGCTACCCATGTGCGATCGTCCTATCGCTTCTTTAAGCAGCAGGGGCTGCGCCACTTGCAGTACATACCCTGCCTGCGCCCCTTTGCCATGGATGCGCCGGAGGATCTGTTTATGACCGATGACGACTACGCCGCCTTTTTGCAGCAGGGGTTCAAACTGTATGCCAACGATGCCCTGCGGGGTAACCCGGTGTCTGTGCGTATGTTTGACAATTACTTGCTGCTGGCTCGGGGGCAGAATGCAGAGCAGTGCGGTATGAACGGCACCTGCGCTACACAGTTTGTGGTGGAGGCGGACGGCAGTACCTACCCCTGTGACTTTTATTGTACCGATGATTGGTACCTGGGCAATATCTGTGCCGGGGATTTTGACGGCTTTTTCCATAGTGAAAAGATGGTGGAATTCTTAAAGAATTCTTTCCAGTTGCCCCCGGCGTGCAAGACCTGCCGCTGGTTCACGCTTTGTCGGGGCGGCGGCTGCAAGCGCAATCGAGTGGGCACGGATTATTGCCGGGCTTACCAAACTTTTTTTGCAAATACGGAGCATTTGTTTGCTCAACTGCGTTGAGGTGTTTTATGAAAAAGACGATTTCTGTACTGCTGGCACTGGTACTGACGGTGGGATTGTTCTCTGCCTGCTCGAAGGATGGCAAGGAGGAGACTACCACGGCTGCGCCTGCCGCCTACACCCTGGCCTATACGTATGACAACCATTATGCGCAGACGGACCCCAGTGCCGTGCGGGCGTATGAGAAGATCGCCAAAGCCATTGCAGAGGGCGGTGTGGCCGTGCGGGTGAATACGGATATGATGGACGATGTGAACCGGCTGCTGTACACCGGCTTTCCGTTGATGGCGCTGGTAGATACGGTTTCGGTGAACAGCGACAATTCCGGCGTGACCATCAAATATAAAAACGATACGGATACGCATCGCCAGCTGGTGGGCGCCTTTGTTCAAAAGGTCAATACCATTCTGAAAGCCTGCGGCAAGGGCATGGTGAGCAATCATGTGTATCTCCTCAATGTGTATCACTATGTGGCAACCCACACGACTTATAACGACAGTGTGACCGACGCTTACACCGCCATTTTGCAAGGCAAGGGCATGAGTGCTGCCATCAGCGGTATGTTTGAGTTCCTGCTGCAACAGGGCGGGGTGGACGCCGGGCATATCGTCGGCAAGGACGCCGCCGGTAATCCCTGGTACTTTACCCGCTGTACCCTGGGCGACACGGTGTATAACTTTGATGTGGCAACGGAGCTGTCTGTGCGCAAAGGGGAAGGGCTGACCTGCTTTGCTATGACGGACAAGGAACTGCAAGCCGGCGGACTGCAAAAGGGTTTCACCTACTCGGATAATGAAAAGGCACCGGCAGTGAAGATGAAAAAGAACCCCTATGCCGCTCTGCGCTCCTGTGCGTACTTTACCCTGGAGGGCAACACCCTGACCGCCGCATTATACAGCGGTAAGACCGCCACCTTTACCCTATAAGGAGATAATTGAACAACCAAGTGAAAGTGATGCGTAACCCGACACCGCGCATTGGAACCGCCGAAAAACTTTCGGCGGTTTTTTTGTATCATTTGTCTATGAATTCTGCACATTTTAGAAAATAATAGACAAAAACAGAGAAAACTGTCTAAAAATATTTTGGACATTACAAGTTGCACAGAAAATTTCTGCGGACAAATTTCTTTTTTGGTTGTAATTGATAAACCGATTTGTTATAATATTGCAGAAATATGACACAGGGGGAGATCCAATGGCAGAACAAACCGGCCTGAAAGCAAAAGCCACAGGCCTCATCGACAACATTAAATATTACTGGAAAAAGCCACCCAAAGGCAAGTATATGTCCTTTAAGGAAGTGGCTTCTTATGCGTTTGGCGGTATCGGTGCATACCTGATCGTATGTATGAGTATCCCGTGTATCTTAGGTGCCACCAATGTGTTCCTGTCCGGGACCATCGGCATCGGTATGACGGATATGTACATTATGTATGTGATCGGTGTACTCTCCGGTATTCCGCTCACCGGCTTGCGTGCCAATATTATTGATAACACGCGAAATAAGGCCGGTAAGTACAGACCGTATCTGTTGCGTATGGGCATTCCTTGCTCCATTATTTTTGTATTGATGGTATGGTTCCCGTATGACAAGCTGGGTCTGTTGGTAGGCAGCGGCATGATCTTAGGCAAATCCGCTACCTATGTGGCAAAGTGCGCCGTGGTTATGGCGTTTAACATTGCCTTGCAGTTCTTCTATTATTTCTTCTATGATGCGTACGAGAACCTGATCCATGTGCTCTCTCCAAATTCTCAGGAGCGTGCAGATGTGGCCTCCGTTAAGAGCATTATTTACTCCTTCGGCCCCACAGTGTATAACATTATTATCCCGTTGATCGCCGGTATTATCGGTGTAAACCAGACGGATATTCGTGTGTACCGGATCGCTTTTCCGGTAATCGGTGTAATCGGTACGCTGTTGGTGTTCGTGGTATATGCCAATACCCAGGAAAAGATTATTCAGGCGAAGACCCATGTGATTCAGATCAAGTTTACCGATGCTCTGCGTGAGGTAGCCAAGAACAAGTATTTCTGGATTATCTCCCTGGCCGGTTGGTTGGGCTTTTTGGAGACAGCGTATGCCAATATTCTGTATTGGTTGTGCAACTACGGCGGCGCCTGCTCCCAGCCTACATACGCAGTGATCACCACCATTTACGGCAACGCCTCCCTTTGGGGCATGCTGCTGGCACCGTTTTGTATCCGCAGATGGGGTAAAAAGAAGGTGCAGGTGGTCACCAACCTGTTTAATATCCTGTTTATTCTTTGTATGTTTCCGTTCTTTTCCGGCTCTTCCGGATCGGACGGCAATATGCGCAATTATGTGATCTGGGGCGTTATGGCCTGCCTGTATCTGAATGCGGTAGTAGGCGCCTTTGCCCATATTCTGAATCCGTCCATCCAGGCGGATATCCGCGACTACCAGCAGTACCGCTCCGGCGAGCGTATTGACGGTATGTTCGCTGCCGTGACCGCGATTGGTAATGTGATCACTCTGATCACCGCCGGTGTGCTGCCTGCCTTGCAGGAGAAGTACGGTATGACCGCTGCGGTTGCCGAGCGCGTGACCGCTGACGGCTCCTTGATGTCCAGAGTGCTGCCCGGCTCCACCCAGACCATCGGTCAAATGTTGCAGCAGCAGCTGGCCAACGGACAGGATAACTTTGTGAACCCATCTTCCGCATTGTATGATGTAAACGGCGTGCTGTTCCCGCTGCTGCGCGTGCTGGTGTTGGTTGCCGCCATCGGTGCCACCATGAATGTAATCCCATTCTTCTTCTACGATTTGACTGAGCAGAAGCAGAAGTCTTATGTGCGTGTGCTTAAGGTGCGCGCCGTCTTTGAGGACTACGGCAACAAGGCACTCAAGGATAAGGACATTGTAGAGATGATTGATCTGGTGAACAACGCCCGCGAAATGGCTGTTGCCACGCCCAAAAAGCTGGATAAATCCTCATACAAGAGCATTTCTGATAAGGCTGCCCGCAAGGAAGCCAAAAAGGCGTACCGCGCCGATGTGGAGTTCAATGAGGAAATCAAGATCTCTCAGTTCGTGATGGATGAGATGTCCAAGTTCGATTCTGAGCTGGGCAAGCACCAGATTCAGGTGTACACCCAGATCTTCAATGCCGGCTTGGACGGTATCAAGAACACTTCTTTGGTAGAGGCAAAGGCGCAGCTGAAAAAGGCAAAGGCTATGTCTCAGTCCACTGCGGAGGAAAAAGAGATCCGTAAGTTCTACGTTGAGGTTGCCAAGACCCAGATCTCTGCCATCAAGTCTTTCCAGAAGTATTACGGTTCTGCCCACGAGTTTGTGGAGTTAGGCTTTGACAGCATTGAAAAGTATTTCAATGAGGAAGACCGTTTGGATGACCAGATTGAAGAACTGGCCAAGATGATGCACATCGCCAAGAAAGACAAGGATCGTGACGAAGTGCTGCGGCTGAAAAAGCAGATCAAAGAACTGTCCGAGGAGCGCAAGAAAGTACGCAAGCTTTCCAAACAGGAAATGGATAAGCACGCCCAGTTCAATCGTGCTGCCAAGCCCTATGTGGATGCTAAGAAACTGCTGACCCAGCAGGAGAACTTCAAGCACTTTGACGAAATTGCCGCGCTTTACGATACGGCAAAGGCCAATGTGGAAGCCAATGAAAAGGCCGAGGCAGAGGAAGAAGCAAAGCGCCTGGAGGAAGAAAAGGCAGAACTGGCGCGCCGCAAGGCCGAGAAGGCTGCCAAGAAGCGTAAGTAATCAAAAAGTAAACCCTACATAACGAAAACCCCATTTCCGCATAGGATAGACTATGACAGGAAATGGGGTTTTTTATCATGATATATGAGATTAAGGTTGGTTCTGTGACCAACGCACAAAGGGGGGCCAAGCTGCTGAAAAACGCGGGTTACCGTGTGTTTGTGCACAAGCAGCTGCGCCCCAGTCCGGCGGACGGATGCGGGTATCAGTTACGGCTGGAGGACGGCGATGGGGAGGCGCTGGCGCTGCTGCGGCAGCATGGGGTGCGGATCACCTGGGTGGAGCAGGTATGATTTATTTAGACAATGCGGCCACCACCTATCCCAAGCCGTTTTCCGTGCTGGAGACGGTGTACCGGGCCAATCGTAAGTATGCGTATAACAGTGGGCGTGGCGGCTATCGGGAGTCTGTGCAGACGGCAGAAAAGATCTTTGCCGTGCGGGACTGCCTGGGCCGCTTTTTTCATTGCCCGGAGCAGAATATTGTGTTTACCAACAATTGCACGACTGCAGTTAATACGGCACTAAAAGGACTGCTGAAGCCCGGGGATCATGTGCTGATCTCCGCCTTGGAGCATAATGCGGTGTTTCGACCCATCTACAAGCTGGCCCGTGAGGGGCGTATCACCTATGATCAAGTGCCGTATCACCCGGACCCGGACCGCTTTTTGCAGAATATCCGGGCACTGGAGCAGCCCAATACGGCGATGGTGGCCATGCTCCATGCTTCCAACGTGTTTGGGGTGGTGCACCCGCTGGGGCTTGTCGGCGACTACTGTCGCCAAAAGGGCTGGCTTTTTGTGGTAGACGCCGCCCAAAGTGCGGGCATTCTGCCTATTGATATGCAGGCAATGCACATTTCCGCCCTGTGCGCCCCCGGGCATAAAAGTCTGTTCGGCACCATGGGCACCGGCGTGTTGGCATTGGCGGATGGCATTTCTCCGGACAGCCTGACCGAAGGGGGTACCGGCAGCCGCTCCTTTGACCCGCAAATGCCGCCGGACCTGCCGGATCGGCTGGAGGCAGGGACGCTGAACAACCCGGGTATTCTCTCTCTGGGTGCCGGTGTGCGGTTTATTGAAAAGACCGGTCGGGCAGAAATACACGAGTACGAAATGCGCTTGACCCGATGGTTGTATGAGGAGTTGGCCGCCTGTCCGGGGATAAAGCTGTACACGCCTCCGGAGCATATTGGCGTGCCGGTGCTCAGCTTTAATGTGGACGACCGCACCTCGGAGGAGACGGCAGCTTATTTGGCTGCCCGGCAGATCGCTGTGCGTGGCGGGTATCACTGCGCCCCTTGCGCCCATCGGTTTTTCGGTACGGATAAGCGGGGTACTGTGCGGGTCAGTCCCGGCGTGTTTACCGGGATGAACGAATGTGAATATTTCCTGAATTCTGTAAAATTCCGGGAATAACCCTTTATTTGACTTTCAAAGTATGTTACAATCAGTATAAGGAATTGTATAAGTGAGGATGTGAATGTATGAGTGCCATCGGCGACTTCTTTAATAAGATACTCAGCGTGTTTTCCACCTTTGGCATTAGCGACGCACTGGATATTCTGTTTGTGGCCGTAATCATTTACGGCTGTATTCGCATTATTCGTGAAACGCGGGCGATGCAGTTGGCTAAGGGCATCTTGCTGCTGCTGGTGATGTATGGCATTGTTAATTTGCTGCACATGGAGGCTTCCAGCTTTATCTTTAAGAGCATTTTTTCCAATATTTTGCTGCTGGCGGCTATTTTATTCAGCCCGGAGCTGCGGAATATTTTGGAGCAGGTGGGTAAAGGTGCCACCGGTAAGAGCCTAAAGACGATCATTCACCCGGGAGTTGCCATTGATGTGGCGGAGATCGGCGACTGTATTGAGGCCACTTGTAAGGCCTGCTCGGATATGAGCGACCAGCATGTGGGCGCCCTCATCGTGTTTGAGAACGAGACCATGCTGGGCGATATTATTGCCAGCGGCACGGAGCTGCACGCCAAGGCCTCTCGCCAGTTGATTGAGAATGTGTTTTTTCCCAAATCACCGCTTCATGACGGCGCGCTTGTGATCCGGGACGGGCAGCTGTACGCAGCCGGTTGTATTCTGCCTTTGACCAAAAAGAGTGTGTCCTCCGCCCTGGGCACCCGCCACCGTGCGGGTATCGGTCTGACGGAGCAGTCCGACGCTGTGGTGGTGATCGTCAGCGAGGAAACCGGTGCCATTTCCGTTGCTATGGGCGGTGTGCTGAACCACGATGTGTCTGACGGCGATCTGCGCGATATTTTGAAAACGGAGTTTCTGCCCAGCGGTTCCTCCTCAGACGATAAAATTATCTCCCGTCTGGTAAGGAGGATGAAAAAATGAGTGAACAGCAAAAGCCAAAAAAGCGCTTTTCTTTGCGCAAGCTGATCTATAATGACAAGAACTTAATTATTATTTCTCTGCTGGCGGCGGTGTGCATTTGGATTGCCACCTCCATGAATTTGTCACCGGAGACCACCAAGAATATTTCTGTTCCGCTGAAGATCGATTTTTCCGACACGGTGACGGAGGAGTTGGGATTTAAGTGCTACGGCGAGAGCAGTATGACGGTGAATGTGACCGTACGAGCCAAGAAGTACCTGGCTAAGGATATTTCTGCCGACGATTTGGATGTGAAGCTGCAAACCAGTTCGGTGACCACCACCGGCACCCACGAGGTTCCCATCAGTGTCAGCGCCGGAGACAGCGGCGATTTTACCGTTGAGAGCTATTATCCTACTGTGTATACCGGATACTTTGATGTACCGGAGGAGCAGGAGATGGAAATTAAGCTGAATTACAACACGAAGGACTATGTGGCAGACGGCTTTGTGGCAGGGGAGAGCCTGCTCAACGAGCCGAATGTGGTGGTTAGCGGCCCCAAGACCTATGTTGCACGAGTCAGCAGGGTGGTAGCCGATGTGAATTTAAACGACAAGCTGTCGGAGACTGCCACCATCAATATTGAGCCAAAGGCCGTGGATGTGTACGGTAACAAGGTGGACTACATTTCCCTGAATTACGGAGCAGAGAAGTTGACCTTGACCATACCGGTACTCAAGGTAAAGCAGTTGAGTACCCATGTGACCTTAACAGACGCGCCGGAGTCGGTGGATCTGTCTAAGATTAAGATTTATTACAGTAAAGACAGCATTCGCGCCGGCGTATTGGCCGGAACGGATATTAAGGCGGCCGAGCTGGGCGAGGTGCACTTTACCGACCTGCGGGTGGGGGAAAACACCTTTACCTTTAACGCCACCCAGCTGGAGGGAATCACCGTATTGGACGATACAGAGAAAGTCACCGTACGGGTGGTGGTGCCCTCGGATTACACCAGCAAGGACATTGATGTGTCTGCCACCGGGGTTAAGCTGAACAATGTGCCGGCGGGCTACACTGCCAAGGTAACAGCGCTGAACAGCGACTCAGTGACCATCATCGGACCGAAAAGCGCCATTCGCGGACTAAAGGCCAAGAATGTGGTGCTCTCTTGCGATCTGACTGCCAAGAAGGGCGAGAGCATTAAGACCGGCACCCGTCAACTGCCGGTGACCGTCAGCATTGCAAAGGCGGACGGCACCTGGGCTTACGGCACTTACCGGGCCACCGTGAAGCTGAGCAAAAAGTAAAACAAAATACCATAATATAAAAAACAGCGGCAGCCGAAAGGCTGCCGCTTTGGCATACGCGCCATAGGGGGTATGGCGTGTATGAAGGGGGCGGATTATTTCCACTGCTTGAGCACTTCTGCATTGGCAAAGATCTCGTCCAGCTTGCGCATAAAGGGGATGATATCGCCGTAATCCAGCGCACGGTGATCCATGGCGATGGTGATGGGCAGGATCTGGCGCACCGCTATGGTGTCGTTGCCCTGGGCGTCTGTCATTACGCAAGGACGCTTTTGGATGGAGTCAATGGCAAAGGCCGTGGTTTGGGGCGGAATGATCTCCAAGAGGGCACAACTGCCCTTGTGCTCTCTGTAAATAGAGCCTATATTGGAGATGGTGGTGGTGCCCTGCTCAATATCTTTCTTGGTCAGGCGATCCGTGGCGGGGATGGAATAATACTTTTTCTTCTCCGCACCGTGGAGCGTGGTGACCTTGTGGGCGCCGGTCTTGGAGCCGATCAGCCGCATCACCGTCTGTGCCACCTTGCCCTGTTTCAGTCGCTGCAAGGTGTTGTCCAGCGATACCTCGTACATGACCTCGTCCATGTTGGAATTGCGCGCCCGGCGCTCGGTGTCCACAATGGCGGCGGTCATTTCGCTGAGGGTTTTATTGCCCATATCGCGCATGTTGACGGTCATCATCTGTCCGTCCGGCAGCAGCATGGGCATGGACACATCAATGTGGTCAAAATATTTCAGGCACCCGCGCACCAGGCGGCGATTAAACAACAGGTGTGTGTTCATGGACGGCGCTGCCTTCAACCCCTCGCAGATGATTTTCATCATCACGGTATTCAGAGTGATCTTTTCCTCCCGGCTTTTGCAGTTGGCATTCAATGCTTTGACTACCGGCAAAATATCTGTTACATCTGCCTCGTACATCACGATGGCGTGGGGGATCTCTCGCCAGCTCTCTGTGGTCATGTTGGATACGATTTTGCGTGCAATGCCAAAGTGTTCTTCTTTTATCAGTGCCATTGGTTCTCCTTTTGCTTGGATATTGTATGGTTAGCCGCCGATGATGGACACGGCTGTTTTGTATACTTCTTCTCGTACTTCTTTGATGTAGTCGCCGATCTCCTCCCGGGGGAACGGGTCCTCCTTGAACCTGTGACGGTATTCCAACGCCAGCTTGGGTCGGAATTTTGGGTGGCAAATTTTGATCAGCGCCCGCGCCCGTTCCTTGAGCGTCTTGCCTTTTAACTGTGCCGCGCCGTACTCGGTGACCACATAGTTCACATCGTTACGCGGGGTGGTGATGGCGCTGCCCTCGGTAATAATGGGCACAATGCGGGAAAGGTGCCCCCGCTTGGCGGTTGAGGGCATGGCAATAATGGAGCGGCCGCCACGACTCATGGTGGCGCCTCGCACAAAGTCCACCTGACCGCCTACGGCGCTAAATTGGTTTAGCCCCACGGTGTCTGCGACCACCTGCCCCAGCAAGTCCACTTGCAGGCAGGAGTTAATGGAGACCACATTGTCGTTCTTGGCGATCACCGACGGATTGTTTACATAATTGATGGGGTGCATCTCTACGGATGGATTGTTGTTGATATAAGCATTCAGCTTGTCCGTACCCAAGGCGGCGCCAATGACGGTGCGGCCTCGGTGAATTTGCTTTTTCGCATTGTTGATGACGCCTGCCTCCAGCAGGTCCACCACGCCGTCGCCTACCAGTTCACTGTGCAGGCCTAAATCCTTTTTGTCCCACAGTTGGGCGCACACGGCGTTGGGAATACCGCCGATACCCAGTTGCAGGCAGTCGCCGTCGTGGATCAGGTCGGCGCAGTTTTTGCCGATCTGCTGCTCCACCTGGCTGATCTCTGCGGAGGGCACCTGGGGCAGAGGCTCGTTGATCTCTACAAAGGCGTCAAATTCCCGTACATGGCGAATGCTGTTGCCAAAGGTGCGGGGCATATAGCTGTTGACCTGGGCAATGACGGTTTTGGCCACGCCGCACACACCCTTGGTGTAGTCCACGGTGGTGCCGAAGGATACATAGCCGTGCTCGTCCGGCGGCGATACCATCACCACCGCCACATCCGGGCACACATAATTCTCCAGCAGGTCCGGAATCTCATAAAAATGGCAGGTGGTAAAGTCGCAAGTGCCGTTGGCAATGGCGTCCCGGTTACCGGCAGAGGCAAACAGACAGTTCAGGTGAAAGTGCCCGGCCATTTTCGGCGCCGTCCAGGGGCAATCCCCTAAGGTGAGCATGGAGATGATCTCCACATCCTGAAAGTTTCGGTACTGCTCCACCAGCGCCCGCTCAATGCCCAGCGGCTCGCCGCAGGCAAAGCCGGTGACTACCTTGTCTCCGTTATGGATCAGGGCAATGGCTTCGTTTATGGTCATTCGCTTTGACTGATATATGCTTTTCCAGTCCATAGGCTCTCCAAAATCCTGTGCACAGCACGGTAATAGACAAAATCATAAAAATGACGAGTAAGCGCCAATTCTTTAGGATTTAGTATAGTATTAGACACGCTGTTTGTCAATAAATTCTTGCATTTGAGCGCCGTTTTTTGTATGATGAAAGTAATCTGTACTATTTGCGAGGTTCATTATGATCTATGAAGTGACGCAGTTTGGCCTGCCTAAGAATATTGCCGCCGGGGTGACGGAAGCCCTGCGCCAAATGCAGCCGGGGGACACCCTGCACTTTCCCAAGGGGGAGTACCATTTTTACAAAGACTATTGCCAAAGTTTGTTGGTACACACCAGCAATACAGACAGCTTTCAGCGGCCGAAAAAGACCTTTGGCATTTTGTTGCAGGATAAAGAGCAGCTGACCCTGGATGGGGACGGCTCCGTTTTTGTGTTCCACGGCAACATCAGCGCATTGGGCGTACTGCGATGTCGGCAGATCACTCTGCGGAATTTTACCATTCGTTACGCCTGTCCCACCAATGTGGAGCTGGAGGTGACCGCCAAGCAAGGCCACACGGTCAGCTATCGAGTACCGGAGAATCAGCCCTTCTATATGGACGGCGGCAGTGTGGTCTTTTTTGAGCAAAGTCCCTTTACTAAGAAGAATTACTGGCAAATGCGCAACAACGAGAACAGCAGCTGCGCCGTGCGTCACCAGGGAGAGACGGTGTTCCGTGAGGTGGACCAGCCGTTTTTTGGACTGCACCGCACCCGCCGTACCGGGGCGCGCACCTTTGATGTGTGGTCTCTGCGAAAAAAGAATTACCTTGTGGGGGAGACGGTGACCCTGTCCATGAACAACTGCCGAGAGACGGCAGGCGCCTTTTTCTCCGAGAGCAGCGACCTTGCCGTGGCACAGGTGACGGTGAATTACCTGCACGGCTTTGGTTGGCTGACCCAAATGTGCCGGGATGTGTCCTTTACCGGGGTGCATTTTCACCCGGATCCGCAGCATCATGTGTCGTCTTTTGCGGACTGTATCCATGTGTGCGGCTGCAAGGGCACGGTAACCGTAAAGGACTGTTCCTTTACCCAGGCCCATGACGACGCCATCAATATTCACGGTGCGTTCCTGCGCTTTGTGCGCCGCGTTGACGACCATACGGCGGTATTTCAGTTCGTGCACCGACAGCAGGGTGGCTACCGGGCGTTCTTCCCCGGCGATACGGTGCGCTTTTATTATCGCAGCTCTTTGCAGCCCTGTGGAGAAGAAAATACCGTGGCTGCGGCGGAGGACGATATAGATACCAAAATCTGCACCTTGACCTTTGATCGGCCTTTGCCGGAGGATATAGACGCCAAGTTCCGAGGCCAGCAGAATGTAGTGATTGAGAACGCCAGCTACTGCCCGAATGTGGAAATCAGCGGCTGTTCCATTCACGGCATTCCCACCCGTGGCATTCTTTGTACCTCCGGCGGTCATGTAGATATTCATCACAACACCTTTGAGCATGTGTTTATGGCCAATGTGTTTGTCAGCAATGACGCCAACGACTGGTATGAGTCCGGCCCGGTGCGGGATATGCAAATTCATCACAATGTATTCCACCTGCCGCCGTTGCGGCAAAAACGGTTTTGGCCCACGCTGGCGGCGGTGCTGGTGGAGCCGATCACTCTGGGCGGCAAGATCACCGCGCCCGTTCACAGCGGCATTCGTATTTTTGAGAATGAGATCACCCTTACCGACGGCTACGCGCTTTGGAGCAAAGGCGGCGGGGATATTGAGATCGATGACAAGAATCATCCGGTACATATCGAACCGCTAGACAAATAAAAAGATGTAAAAAAGCAGCCTTTCCGTTCGTTTTCGGAAAGGCTGTTCCTTTATGCTATGATTTTGCGTTGGTTTCTTTGTCTTTCATGATCTTGACCATCATTTGATTGACCTTATACACATCGCCGCAGCCCAGGGTCAGTACCAAGTCACCCGGCTCCACGTGGTCGGTCACATACTTGGCAATCTCCGGGAAGGTATCCAGCTGCACGGCACCGGGAATCTTATCTGCCAGGTCCTTGGCGTGAATGCCGATGGTGTTTACCTCGCGGCTGCCCATAATGGCAGAGATCACGCACTTGTCCGGAATTTGCAGCACTCGGGCAAAGTCGTCCAGCAACTCGCTGGTGCGGCTGAAAGTAAAGGGCTGGTGCACCGCCCATACCCGCTTGTAGCCCATTTGCATAGCCGCGCGCAGGGTGGCCTGCAACTCGGTGGGGTGGTGACCGTAATCGTCAGCAAAGGTTACGCCGCAGTAGGTGCCAGTGAGCTCAAACCGCCGGTGGGCACCGTGAAAGTCCTTTAATCCCCGGCAAATATCCTCCGGCTTGGCGCCGCTTTCATAGGCAGCGGCAAAGGCAGCCAGAGAATTGAGAATATTGTGCGCCCCGGGCACGCAAATCTCTGCGTGGCAAAGGAACTGCCCATTGTGGTACACATCGTAATCGGAGTGGAACCCGCCGGGCACATGAATGTTCTTAGCCTGCCAGTCACAGTGGTCGCCGGTGCCAAAGGTGATCATCTTTTTGCCGGTCACCTGAGCCATGGCCTCTACGGTGTTGGCGTCGTCGCCGTTATAGATCACCGTGCGCGTGGCCTTGTTGGCAAATTTGATGAATGCCTCTTGAATGTGCTCCAGATCGCCAAAGAAATCCAGGTGATCCCGGTCAATGTTCAGCACCACCGCAATGTCCGGATCCATATGCAAAAAGGTGTTGTTATATTCGCAACTTTCGCATACAAAGTTTTGGCTGTGGCCGTAGCGGCCGTAGGCGTTAATGGCAGGCAGCTTGCCGCCGATGACGGCGCTGGGGTCCAGTCCTGCCTCCAGCAGCACCTGGGTGGTCATGGAGGAGGTGGTGGTCTTGCCGTGGGTGCCGCTGATGCCGATGCAGTTGGAGAAAATGCGGCTCATGGCGCCCAACAGCTCCGCCCGCTCAAAGCAGGGGTAATGCGTCTTAGCCCATTCCAGCTCCTCGTTGCCCTCTAAGATGGCGTTGGTGTAAATCACCAGCTGAATATCCGGGGTCAGGTTGGCCTTGGTCTGGCCTAAATAGACTTTTGCACCCTCTTTTTCAATCCGGCGAAAAGTCTCGGTGTCGTTATTGTCCGAGCCGGACAGCTGATAGCCCAGGGACAGCAGAATTTCGGCCAGGGGACACATGCCGGAGCCGCCGATGCCGATAAAGTGGATGCGCTTGACTTCCTTTAGTAAAGTATCTATATCTTTCATGAGAGAACCTCCCAATTCTTTTTTCATATTATACTACCAAAAGGCGGAAAAATAAATACATATTCCGCAGGAACTGAAAAAATTTTCTGTCATAGAATATGGAGTAGAAAGGAATAGGCACAAAATGCCTTTGTGGGGTGTAGAGATGAAACTGGATACATTTGCCGTGCCGTTTACCGCCGATCGGCGTATGGCGTATGCGGCGGCTTACCTGGAGCAGTGCTCCTATCGGCAGGTGGAGGAGGTGCAGGCGGCGGACTTTGTGCTGCTGCCGGTGCCGGCAAAAGATTATATGCTGGAGGGACTGGACGGCAAGACCGTTTTTTTAGGGGGCGGCAGCTATCCCGGCACGCTGGACTACTGCAAAAATGAGAATTTTGCGGAGAAAAACGGCATACTCACCGCCGAGGGCGCTCTGTGGTTGGCGCAAAATCATCTGGAGCGGGCACTTTACCGCAGCCGGGTGTTGGTGTGTGGCTATGGGCGAATCGGTCGGGTACTCTCCGGGCTGCTGCTGGCCCACGGCGCCGATGTGACCGTGTGCTCCCGCAGTGCCCTGAGCAAGACCCGGGCGCTGTTTGCCGGTGCCCGGCATACGGACTTTTCCGGCCTGGTGCAGCCGGGGAATTATGATTTGGTCTATAATACGGTGCCCCACATGATTTTTACCAAGCGAGAGCTGCAGGCGCTGCGGCGAGACACGGTACTGGTGGACCTGGCGTCCTTCCCCGGCGGGGTGGATACGCTGATGGCCCACACCCTGGGAATCACGGTGGTGGACGGGCGCAATCTGCCCGGCCGCACCGCCCCGGAGACTGCCGGTGCGCTGATCGGCGAGACTGTGGTCGAAATGATTGAGGAGGGACTGGAATGAAGATCGGGTATTGCCTGACCGGCTCCTTTTGCACCTTTGCTAAGTCCTTGGAGGCACTGGAGGCGCTGGTGCGGGCCGGTCATACCATAACGCCCATTATGAGCCAGACGGCTTACACCACGGACACCCGTTTCGGGGACGCGGTGGATATTCAAAATCGGTTGATCGCCATTACCGGCAACAGTATTATCCACACGATTGCCCAGGCGGAGCCGGTGGGACCAAAGAAGATGTTTGATGTGCTGGCCATTGTGCCCTGCACCGGCAACACGCTGGCAAAGCTGGCAGCGGGCATTACGGACACGGCGGTTACGATGGCTGCCAAGAGCCACCTGCGCAATGACGCCCCGGTGGTCATTGGCGTGTCCACCAATGACGCTTTGGGCGGCGCTGCCAAGAATATTGGCCAGCTGCTCAATTACAAGCACTTTTATTTTGTGCCCTTTGGTATGGATAACTGCTATATGAAGCCCAAGTCCATGGTGTGCGATTTTGCCCGGGTGCCCCAGGCCATTGAACTGGCGGCGCAGGGTCAGCAAATCGCGGAAAAAATTTTCTGATTTTTTTGTTTCGTATTGACAATCGATGCAAAAATGCATATATTAGTCTTATTGCTTAAAACGAAATTTAAGTATAGGCGAAAGCTAAAAAATCGGGCGGAGAGCGGCGGCTTTCTGACAAAATGCAGCTACTATTCTACGCATACACGCATTAGACTCCCCCATTTTAAGAGCTTTTTCCATAACCATTCCTACAAAATCTCCACATATATTCCTACCTGATTTGTTATATTGATACATCAGCTCTCCGTCACCACCTGCCATCCGGCTTGGTGACTTAAGAGATTTATCATAATTATTATCTGCAGTTTTCATAGCTTTATACATCAGACGCATATTTTCAAAAATCTTATCTTCGGAAACCATACGCTCGTGTGCATTATCCATCATAATAACCTGCCATAACTGTGCATTGTTCTTATGACATAATTCCACCAAATCATTTATAGAATGATAATTCATTATTTAATCTCCCTTTTGCGATAAATATGTTACTTTAGTTATTCCTTCAACCTTTTTGAGCCATTCTATGCCTTCGCGTGGTATCTCCTGATCACATTCGAGAACCCTTACTGCATCACCGCCTCTGTTAGAACGATACAACTGCATAGTTGCAATATTCACTGATTTGTGTGCAAGCATTGATGTCACTTCACTAACGTGACCCGGCTGATCCTGATTATGCACAACTAAAGTAGGATAATCTCCCGAAAAATCCGTTGTTATTCCATCAATCTGTGCGATATTTATTCTTGAACCACCAAGTGACTCACCTACAACCTCAAGCTGCATTCCAGAAATACCTGTTAATATAATCTGTGCACTATTAGGATGTGCTTCTTTCAGCGTTGATTTTCCAAATGTCACCTTTATTCCTTTTTTTTCGGCAATCTCCATACTATGTGGTATTCTCATATCATCAGGCTGCATTCCAAGCAGCCCTGCAACTATAGCCTTATTAGTTCCGTGTCCCTTTCCTGTATCAAGAAAAGAACCATACAGCAAAATATTTGCTTCCTTTATCTGTTCTCCCATCAACTTCTGGGATATATATCCAATCCTTACCGCACCCGCTGTATGTGAACTGGATGGTCCAACCATAACCGGGCCAATTATATCAAATATATCCATTAAATCCTCCGTGAATCCAGATGCTTAAAATATATTTAATAATATTTACTCTGAATTATTGTGAACTTGGTATTAATAATTTTGTCTATCATTCTATTTGCATTGTTTTATTTGAAATATTTACTTCTTTCCTACTATATTAGAAAATGTATCTTCTAAGCTCTTTCCTACTGATTTCATTGCATCACCAAATTCATCAGCCATACTTTTAGCCTTCTTATCCAGTTCATTTTCTTTTACATAATCTGTAACCTTATCCGCCGCATTATTAGTGACGTCAACAGCTTTACCAACACCTCTTAAGACCTTTTCTTTATTAATAAATCCCATTATTATCAGCTCCTCTTTTATTTATTAATCTATCAATCTGTTAGCTTTTAAATTATAAATCCATTAATCAATTTCTAACTATATTTAAGTTTATATATCAATAACTGGTCTAATCGTAAACTACTCTATTCAATCAATTTCTAACTGTATTTAAGCTTATATTGTTATTATACATTTATTTTATAATTTATATTATATCATATTTTCTGCGTTGTTCTTCAACGCATCCGAAGTTTCGAAGAAACTTCTAAGTGACTACGAAGTAGTCATATTATA
>OHAJ01000284.1_pt1 | contig 36311 bp, 37 predicted proteins | sample 1577101 | NCBI WGS metagenome assembly OHAJ01 (sample SAMEA3541531, study PRJEB24748) | human gut metagenome | biome: human gut; feature: human-associated habitat; material: faeces | place: China | collected 2012
GTGTAGAGGGCATCCACCAGCTGTTCCCCGGACAAATCCCTGACGGCAATGCGCCTCTTCTCCTGCAGGCCCCAGAAGATGGCAGTGCCGACAGCCAGAACCAGGCCGACGTGCTTTTTCCCGATTTCCGGCTTATTTTTATTCTTTTTTCGTTTCTTTATGAACAAGGTTCTCGATTTTGTGTTTACGATTTGTTCACAATTTAGCCAAATTTGAACGGTTGGAACCGAACTGAAATTCCGTCATATATTTCCGGTAGCGAAGCGGCAGATGCATCCGCTGACAGGCTGGATTTTCCCGCTCCTTAATTCCTATCTGATGAAAAAATGCACTCCAGAGCGCCGCATATTCGCTCTGATCGGTTCTCCCGGAAAGCGCCTGCAGGGGCTCTGTCTCAGCCCCACGCATCATATACCACCGCCCCTTTCCTGTCCAGACTCCCGCTTCCTGGTGATTTTTATCATAGATAATAAATGGTTCCGAGGGCAGGCGATCTGTAAAATACGGCATCAGCAATGCCGTCACCCGGTTTTTCGGACCAATCTCAGAAAATAGTACCTGATCGGAATATTCTGCAAACCGCAGAAATTCTGTCTGCAAATGCGCTTCATTGGCAACCGCACGGTTGATCTGAAAGACTGTCTGCACCGCCGGTATCTGTAAATTTTCCGTGATACGTCTCCCTGCTGCCCCTGCGCTAAACCCACAGACCAGAAAACGATAGACTGCCTCTGCCCGATCCTCCCGCTCACTCAGCGCCGTGCGGTAAATCCAGCTGTACGCCAGTTCTGACAGGGATCGGCGCACCGAGCGCACGACTTTCTGTGCCTTGAGCCGATCCACCGCCACCTCTCGGTACTCCGAAAACAGGCTGTAATTATATTCGCCCTGTACTTCCAGCCGCACATTCTCATGCCCTAAGCGGCTGTTCCAGGCATCATATACTCCTGTGAATATACCTTCCGGACTGTCTTCGCATACAAATACAACCATTGTTCTCTCCTCCGTCTGCTTCATGCCTGCGCCATATGAAAATCATCAAACAGCGACATCTGACGGTACAGCCCGCTCTGTGACAACTGCCACTGCTTCCGCTTCTCTTCACTGATTAGCTGTGCCGCGATCGCATCCTCATGGATCTGCACCGGGTACATCATCCGCCCCGAACAGGTAATGAAGTATACTGCCCGCTTCAGCACAACTCCCATCTTCTTCAAATCTTCAAACCGAAGCGCCACCTGTTTTCTCGCTGCGACAATCCGCATCGCAGACTTTACCCCGATGCCCGGAACCCGCAGAAGTGTCTCATACGGTGCCCGGTTTATCTCCACCGGGAACTCACCCAGATTCTGCAGCGCCCAGTCGCACTTCGGATCCAGAAACACATTAAAATTAGGGTGTTTTTCACTCAGAAGTTCCGATGCCCGGAAGCCATAGTAGCGCATCAGCCAGTCCGCCTGGTACAGACGGTGTTCCCGCAGAAGCGGTGGTCCTCCCGGAAGCGCCGGCAGGCTTTTGTCCTCGTTGACTTTTACAAACGCAGAATAGAAGACTCTCTTTAACTCAAACTTCTGATACAGGCTCTCCGCCACATTTAAAATCTGATAATCCGTCTCCGGCGTCGCACCAATGATCATCTGGGTAGACTGTCCGCCGGATACAAAGTGGGGGCTCTTACGGTACAGGAGCAGTTCCTCCTTATTCGCATGGATGCCGTTCTGGATCTGCCGCATGGGGGTCAGAATATTCTTCCGGTGCTTATTCGGTGCCAGTGTCCGAAGTCCCTCCGCTGTAGGGAGTTCCAGGTTCACGCTCATACGGTCTGCCAGGTATCCCATCCGCTGCACCAGCTCCGGATCTGCCCCGGGAATCGCCTTCACATGGACATAGCCATTAAAATGGTAGTGATTCCGAAGCAGCCAAATGGTCCGGTATAATAATTCCATGGTAAACGTAGGATCCTGTACAATGCCGGAGCTTAAGAACAGTCCCTCGATATAATTCCGTCGGTAGAACTCCATGGTCAGGGTGCAGATCTCCTCCGGGGTAAAAGTGGCTCTGGGGACATCGTTGGACTTCCGGTTCAGGCAATATTTGCAATCGAAGATACATTCATTGGTCATCAATATCTTAAGTAAAGAAATACATCTGCCGTCGGAAGAAAAGCTGTGACAGATCCCTGCCTTCGCACAGTTCCCCATATGCTTCCCGTCTCCCTTACGCTCCACACCGCTGGACGTACATGCTACATCAAAACGAGCTGCATCCGTCAGGATCTCCAGCTTCTGCATGATGGACAATTCTCCATTTTGTATAAGATATTCCAAGTTATCACCGCCTCTTACCGAAAATTTCCATAATCAGAACGCTTGTTCTGTTGTATATCTAAATTAGCACATACGTTCGATTTTTGCAAGTGGTTATTTTTTCCGAAAAAAGGCTTGCAAAATCACGCGTTTCGCTGTTAAATAATATAGGAGTATTTTGTAACACAAGCCGCCAGGCGGCAGAATGAGAGGTCAGTATGTCAGATATTGTCATACCTAAAAATTATAAGTCTCAGCTGAACCTGTACGAGACACAGGTTGCCATTAAGACAGTGAAGGACTTTTTCCAGGGATTGTTAGCAGAGCGCCTGCACCTGCTGCGCGTATCTGCTCCTTTATTTGTGGATCCCACATCCGGACTGAACGATAACTTAAACGGTGTGGAGCGTCCTGTAAATTTCCATATTGCTGCACAGGGAGACCGTGAAGCAGAGATCGTACAGTCTCTGGCAAAATGGAAGCGCTATGCCCTGCAGAAGTATGGTTTCAAACCCGGTGAGGGGCTCTACACCGACATGAGTGCCATCCGCCAGGATGAGACCACCGACAACATCCACTCTATCTATGTAGATCAATGGGACTGGGAGAAGATCATCACCAGGGATGAACGGAATCTGGAGACTCTGAAGGAGACCGTCCGCACCGTATACAAAGTTCTGCGCAAGACGGAGAAATATATGTCCATCCATTACGATTACATTGAGGAGATCCTTCCTCACGACATCTTCTTCGTAACTACCAGTGAACTGGAGGAAATGTTCCCTGATTATTCTCCGAAGGAACGAGAATACTACATTGCCAAGGCTAAGGGTGCTGTCTGCATCATGCAGATCGGTGAGACCTTAGAAAATGGTAAGCCTCATGATGGTCGTGCCCCGGACTACGATGACTGGTCTCTGAATGCGGATATCGTGGTATATTATCCGGTTCTGGATATCGCTCTGGAGCTGTCCAGCATGGGTATCCGTGTAGACAAAAAGGCTCTGTTAGACCAGTTACAGAAGGCTGGCTGCCCCGAACGTGCCGAACTTCCTTACCACAAGGCAGTCATTAACGGTGAGCTTCCTCTTACCATCGGCGGTGGTATCGGTCAGTCCCGTATCTGTATGTTCTTCTTAAGAAAAGCTCATATCGGCGAAGTACAGTGTTCTCTGTGGTCCGATGAAGTTATGGAGACTGCAGAAAAGAACGGCTTACAGTTGTTATAAGGCATTGAATTCAAACTTCAAGATCCCCGGAAGATGGAAATCTCCCGGGGATCTGTTTTCCGTTTTTATTCAAAAATCATAAATTTCTCATTTTCAAAGGTTTTCTCGTATCCATATGCATCCATGAACTCACCGATCAACAAAAGTTTGGCATTATCCACGATGAGACTCCGTTCTTTTTCCGTGGGCTGTAATGCCTCCAGAGCATCCTCTCCCGCTTCCAGATACACAGCATATTTTTTCTCTAACAGTACCACCGGACGATAAGTCGCATCCATATCCATCCGTTCCTGCATCTTATGCATATCCTCTTCCAGTTGTGCGATCTGATAGGAATCCAGATCCGGCCAGGGATTGAATGCCGCAGGCATCTGCAGATAATAGGACAAGGCCGGGATCTGACCGTAGAGCAGCACATCCTTTCCCGCAAGTCCTCCGGTATTCACATACTCTGAGATCTCCTGCATCCATCCGGCGCGTTCCTCACTCATCCACACACCCTTCAAAGTCTCATTATTGGTCACCTGCGCACTGAGCTCCTGCACACCGGTACCCTCGGCAAATACAAAGCTTCTGCCAAACAATCCCACCTGGATAAAAAATAACAGAAAAAAACCACCAAAGAGACATTTTGCAGGAATCGGGGATATGGTCATCCGCTTCCATCGGAAGCTTCCGGCATATTTGCAGAACCGGTAAAACTGCCAATACATATAAGGCAATGCCAGGAACAGATTATTCATGCTGGGATAAAGCTTATTGTTACTTCCAAGAGAAGTGATCAGTACGATCAGGAAGATCAGTCCGCTGAGCAGCTTTTCCTCCCCCGGTGCGGAAGGCATGAATATCCGCCACAGCGTCACCAGGAGCGTCAGCGTTAAAAACGTTACGCCGGGCCAGATAATTGCACCGTAGTTCGTATATTCCGTAGCGCAGAACCCCTGCCGGTACAGCCAGAATATCATGATCACAGCAAGTACCGCACTTACGACCCATTCCAGGATCCGCAGCGCCTTTTTTATCGTGTCCTTCCCTGCATAAGAGTCTCTTACACTAGCTGCGGCGAATTCCAAAAATCCCACCGCTATCATTCCCGCGATCAGGAAGACGCACATCCTAAGCTCCCAGTACAGATTCTGGAGATACCAGTCGAACATCCCCAGGATCATGGATGCGGCGGTATAATCCGTTGCTACCTCCGTCATGGAAAACAGCCTCTGAATGCCTCTTACATACTCATCCATGCTATAACGGATCTGAATGTAACCGAATAATACCAGCAGTGCAGTAAGATACCCCGCCAGGCACATACCGGTATCCTGCAACAGCTTCTTACGAAACCTCCTGCCTGCTGCCTTTTTTCGTGCTTCCTTATTTTCCGTTTCCGCATTTCCCGCAACGTCAACACAATCCTGCGCAATGCTTTTTTGCTCTTCCAGCCAGCAGATGATTCCATATGCCCACACACCTACGATCATCGCCGCTTCCGGCAGATTGGAAAACCTTGCCAGCACGTTACAGCCCAGTGCCACTCCTGCGGCAAACAGTAAACCTCCTTTTCCCCGGGACAGTCCCAGATACAGACAGATCACGGAGATCAGGAAAAATATATAGGTCACATAATTATAAAAAGATCCCGTAGGGCACCAGCAAAAGCTTACTGCTGTAAATTCGCCCAAAAAGGCAAGCCCGGCTGGTATCTTCAGCACTTTTGTACAAAAATAATAGCCCAGAACCGCCAGCAGGCTGATACCTAAGCCCGTGTAAAAATTCATGCCGATCAGTGTCTTCGCTCCGGGCAGCAGACTAAGGCAATGTCCGATGACAGTGGTCAGATAAGTGGAAAACAACCACATGGGATCCATATGCCTGGTTCCCATATATTCAAAATTCGCATAGCCGTAGCCGGTATCCCACAGATCCAGCCCCCAGGCTATATGCCGCAGGGGATACAGTACCAGAACAGCCACGAATACGAACTCCCAGAATCGCCTATGACTCTGACCGCCGGTTCCCGCCATTTTATTTTTTACGTTATCTGTCACTATGATACCTCTCTTTTGAACATATTATCTACTGCCTGGATTTTTTCCGTAAGCACACGATAAGGACGAATGTGCAGGAATATCTTATGCAATCCGCCACAGATATTTTTGCGGATAACATCTACCAGAATTCCCAATACAAATACCACGATCACTGCGATGACAGTCCATAAAAGCAACGATACGGCACCGTCTATGCGATCCGAGCCCAGCCACTTCTGCCATGCATAACGCACCCCAAGGTTCTCATGCAACAGATACACCCCTAACGTATAGGGTGCGATCTTCACCGCCACGCTGCCGATCTTCCCCCGGATATCACTGTCCAGGAACAGGCAAAACAGCCCAACGGAAGCTAAGAACGGGAATATATGATTATATTCATAAGGAATCTTCAGAATCAGTTCCAGGCTGCCGGTGCGCAGATAAAATAAATGCAGCAGCATTGCCTCTCCGAAAGTTCCGATGACGCCGATCAGATACAGCAACAGCGCCCGGGATTTTTTCTGTAAAAAAGGAATTCCGAATCTGCGAAGATATGCGGCTGCACAAAACACACACAGATACCAGATGCAGTCATAGCCCTTGCTATCCTCCTCCAACCGGAAGGGCAGAATGGATTTTATCAGACAAAATGCAGCAAATAGCAGCACCACGGCCACCTGAAACTGCTGCTTCGTCATCCGTCTGAGCCCGATTCCCACGAAGGGTAACAGGATATATAAAAATACATACGCTGTCAGGAACCAGTAATGCCCCATGGTCACCGGGAACAATAATGTCAGATAATAATGCGTACTCACTTCCGCCGCGGGAACGATCCCTGTCACCACCGCCAGCACACCGATGCCCACAGAATACAGCCACAGCTGCAGCCACAACGTAAGCAGCCTGCTCAGTTTAAAAGAGCTTTCGCATAAAAAGTATCCACTGATCATCATATACACATTCACGGCTACGATACAGAATGCTTCCAACAGCCAGGCTGCCATATCCTGCACTGATAAAGGCACTGTCAGATCCGGCAACAGTCCTCCCTTGCCCAGATAGTGCAGCACCACGACCATCATCATTGCCACACAGCGCAGTACTTCCAGATTTGCCATACGTTCTTTTTTCTGCATATCGATCCCTGTTTCCTTCCTGCCATTACTTCGTGCTGTGCACTCCCAAAATCCTACCCAAGGTCTTTCACCCACTGATGAGCAAGCTCATGTAAGCTTAGACCTTTTGACCCTGGTATCATCATTATATTACTTTGTAACATATTATGTAAAGCAAAAGCGCTCCTGCCTATTAAAACCTATGAAAGAGGCTCATTTTAAGAAATCGTTTTCACATTAATGTAGATATTTGGACAAAACTTTGGTAAAATGTATCCATTAATACTAAATCTGCATCGGAGGTGTCTATTTTGACAAAAAATACCAAGAAAAACCCTATCCCTCTCTGGAATCGGATACGCTTTAAGCTGATCTTCGCTTTTCTGATCCCTGTGGTCTTCATCATTGTTTTAGGCTTCGTATCCTATCAGAAGGCTACCACACAGATCATCTCAACCTACCGCGACTCCGTGGACCAGACCGTCAGCATGATGAATCAGTACCTGACGCTTTCTTTTGACACGGTCCAGTCCAACTACAAGGGATATATGAATGAAGATACCCTGAAGAAATATCTGAACGGTCTATATGATAGCGATGCCACTACCTTGTACAATACTCCAAACACCTATGAAGACACCTTTATCAAAGCCGTGACCACGGATGCCTTGCTCTCCAATATTTACGTGCTCTCTGACAAGGAGAAGACGATCTCTACCACGAAAACGAAGGAGACCGGTCTCTTAAGTGCGTACCTTGAAAGCTCCCAGGGTCAGATCTTATCTGCGGACAAGGCAAAATATTACCTTTTCGGCAACCAGTCCGAGGTCGATGCAAAGCTTGGCACGGATTCCTCCAAATACAGTGTCCGCCTCGCCAGATATTTCTCCAATGCTCCGGCGATCCTGATCATTGATTTCAAACCGAGTGTCCTGGATACCTCCTTATCCTCCCTGGATGGCGGCGAGGGCAGTCTCGTAGGCTTTGTCACCTGCGATGGCATCGAATACCTCTCCTCTAGCTCCGATATGGCAGCAGAAAATACCTTTGTCGGCAAATCCTATGTAGATGAGGCATTTGCCTCTGAGGAAGAGAACGGCTCCTCCTATGTGGAAGAGGCAGGCGCAGAATATCTCTTTCTCTATTCCAAGATCGGTGCCCGTAATGCCATGATCTGTGCCCTGATCCCTCAGGCAAATATCATCGGTCAGACAGCGGAGATTAAAAATGTGTCTCTGATCCTTGTCGTTGCAGCAAGTGCTGTGGCGATCTTACTGGGGTCTCTGCTGGCCGGGCAGTATGGCGGCTCCATCTACTATTTTATCCGCCGCCTGAAAAAAGTCTCTGACGGAGATCTGACGATTGAAGTCCACTCCAAGCGCAATGATGAATTCCAGCTATTAGCTGATGGCATCTGTGATATGATCGCACACATGAAGAAGCTGGTATCCGGGCTGAAGGATGTCAATGAAGAATTATCCAGGGCTGCCACCGATATGTCTGCGGCTTCCTCACATTTCCTGGCGACCTCCCAGGATATCCAGAATCAGGTAGGTGAAATGCGCCAGGGTATTGAAAAACTGGATGAAAGCTCTGAGGACTGCCTGCAGCAGATGGACTCTCTGTCCGACACCATCGGCAGCGTATCCTCACATTCTGACCAGATCAGTGCGCTTGCCACCGGCACCACCGCTGCGATCCATACCGGTATCGAATCCGTGGAACATCTGAAGGAGAATACCTCTTCCACCATGCAGATCACCTCCAACATCGTAGATACCATCGGCAGGCTGAACGAGAAATCCAAAGCCATCGGCTCCATCACTGAAGCCATTAATGAGATTGCAGAGCAGACCAACCTCCTGTCCCTTAACGCTTCCATTGAAGCTGCCAGAGCCGGCGAATCCGGAAGAGGGTTCGCAGTGGTCGCTCAGGAGATCCAGAAGCTGGCGGATCAGTCCCTGCACTCCTCCGGTGAGATCTCCCGGATCATCGAAGAGATTGAGATTACCACTGACGAAGCTACGCAGGTTGCCAGACAGGCCAAAGGTATTGTAGCGGATCAGAACCAGTCCGTTGGCAGTACCACAGACTCCTTCCGTGAGATAGATTCCAAGGTAACAGAGCTTCTGAAATTCCTGCAGCAGATCAATGCAGGCGTGACGGAAATGGAGCACCAGCGCAGCACTACTCTGTCCGCCATCTCCGGTATCTCCGCAGTATCCGCAGAAACTGCTGCCGGGTCCTCCAATGTACAGACTGCTGCCGAAAAACAGCTGCAGGCCATTCAGAATCTGGACAAAGCCACTTCCGCACTGGCAGCCCGCTCAGAAGAGCTGACTACGATTCTGGAAGGTTTCATTGTATAGAAATGGCTATACACCCTGGAGAAAATATGTTATACTGATAACATCTTTTGACGAAGAAATTCTTAGGAAAATACATATAGAGAGGTAATCTTATGAGCAAAAAAAGAGTTGTCGTATCTCTGGGACATGATGCCCTGGGCTATACCACTACCGAGCAGTGGGATGCGGTAAAAGTAACCGCCAAGGCACTGGCAGATCTGGTGGAGGCAGATTATCAGCTGACGATCACCCACAGTAACGGTCCGCAGGTCAGCATGATCCATAAGGCCATGACCGAGTTACGCCGTGTGTACATCGACTATACCCCAGCACCTATGTGTGTCTGCTCCGCTATGAGCCAGGGTTATGTAGGCTATGATATCCAGAACTCTCTTCGTGCCGAGCTTCTGGACCGCGGGATCTCCAAGCCGGTCAGCACCATCCTCACCCAGGTCACGGTAGATCCTTATGATGAGGCTTTCTATGAGCCCACCAAAGTCATTGGTCGTTACATGTCCAAGGAAGATGCTGAGATTGAAGTAAAGAAGGGCAATTATGTCAAGGAAGATCCCGGCAAGGGCTTCCGCCGTGTCGTTGCTGCCCCCAAGCCTATCGATATCGTAGAGATCGAAGCCATCCGTGCGCTGGCAGCCGCAGATCAGGTAGTTATCGCCTGTGGCGGCGGCGGAATCCCCGTGATCGAGCAGAAGCATGCGCTGAAGGGTGCTTCCGCAGTCATCGAGAAGGATGCCATCGCCGGTAAGCTTGCTTCCGACCTAAGCTGTGACGAGCTGATCATCCTGACCACAGTTCCCTATGTCTATAAGAATTTCGGTAAGGAGGATCAGGCAGCACTGGAGACTCTCACCGTAGCAGAAGCAAAGGATCTGATCGCAGCAGGACAGTTCGAGGAAGGCACCATGCTTCCCAAGATTGAAGCAGCTATCTCTTATCTGGAGAAGGTTCCTGCCGGCAAAGTACTGATCACCTCCATGGATCATGTCAAGGATGCCATTAAGGGCAAGGCAGGCACTGTGATCACCGCATAATTTCATTCGTATGTAAAAGGAGATATCCATTATGGATATCTCCTTTCAGACTGTAGACAAAACGCTTTGGGTCAGCACTCCAGAAGCCAAACGTAGAGAAATGGGGAACCTTGTCCATCATTTCCAGACCGAGGAACCATCGGTATGCGACATTGACTTCGATTTCTTTTACTGTCTGGCGCATACTTCGGATGCCGTACAGATACTGGATGAATGGAATTTTAATGAGCATGACCGGATCCATGCTGGGGCGGCCATTGTCTGCACTGTATTTATCGATCACAAGATCATAGATAAAACTCCAGTCGATTGCCTGGTCAATCAGGCGCAGCAGATGATCCTGCGGAACAAGGTCATCCATGCAGAACATCTGAATCTGCTCTCTTTTCTTATCTGCATTCTGTGTCATCATAGGAAACACCGCCTTTATTTTGATACTTTCATTATACCAAAAAAGTAGTGAAAAGTCCCGTAAATACGGCATTTTCACTACTTCTTATATGCTTGTAAGTACATAATTTTTGCAGTCATGACACAAGAAAAGCTCCTTCCTGTGAGGGAGCTTTGTCTACAGTCTGAGATCAATATACTTACAGTATATTGATCTTACCCAATGAGACACGGGGGATTCGAACCCCCGACAACTTGATTAAAAGTCTTAGGCACATTGGTTTTCTCATTTATCATGGTTTTTCTATGGTGTAAAATCAGTCAGTTATGGCTGAAAGTGTTTTCTATCTTTTGTGCTATGGCATATTATTTTCTAAATTGTTAGTCATTTATTAGTCATTCATGATTTTCATTGCTACCCGCTCCGTGCTGCTGGTCCATATGTATTCGAACGTGTCAGGAAACAGAACAGCTGACATTAAACGTGCTCTTACGCTTAGTGCCAGCTGCCGTATAGGTTACCATTCCAGAGCCGCTTTTTCCAAATGGAACACTATTATTATACATCTGTCCTCAAAGACATTTGTACCAAATGAGGAACCGCCTTCATATCATTATGAAAGCGGTTTTCTGCTTGCCCTCTACGGAGCAAATAGCAACTCATTCACCTTTAAGAAGATAAACATAAAAGAAGAAATATATATCAATCAGTGCGTGCCCTGATCAATACCACTGTAATATGAGATCCTACTATGCAGTGATCTCTTGGTAATAGATGCCCTTTTTCTTATTTTCGAATACATAGGCATCATATACAATACGCCCTTCTACCAAAGTACCGTTAATTCCGGGCGGGTTCTTATGCTCGTTATAGTCTTCAAGTTGTGTAGGTGCACAACATGCAGACTTATGGGAGAGCATAAATCCGAAGTTCTCCGGCAGCCTGGATGCTGCAACCTTAATAGTCATTGCTCCATCAAGGTTGGCAATAACACCTCTGATCCGCATCTCTTCTCCGATCTCAGTCTCCATTACGATATCCTTGCACTTTTTCATAAGCAGATAGGTTGCAGGGGTTACCGTAAGCGCTCTGTCCGTCTCCGGTACCAGATCATCATCCAGTGCAGCAGATGCCTTAATTATCTCATCGTAAATGTTATCCTTGGTCAGTGCTACCGCCGCAGGTTTATGCCCTGCCCCTACTGCCATCACACCATAGACATAGCCGTCTACTTCCGGGATAACAACCTCTCTGACCTGTCTTGCCAGTGCTGTTGCACCATTCAATGCACCGCCCGTCTGGTTCTCATCCAGCGCATCAATCACGAATGTGAATGATCGGTCTTTTTTAAGGGTAGCCGTCTCGCAAGTTCCCTCCAAATTGGCAACGGCTCCATATCGGCTCCAGTTGGATCCTGTTGCACCAGTCCTGCCATAGTCATTCATTTCCGCTGTATTGACCTTATAGAGCTTTACTGTCTTTGCTCCATCAAAATCAAAATCCTCATTCGTTAAAATGCTTTTCTTACTTTCCTGAGAGAAAAGCTCATCCACATAGGGTAAATACTTTGTAGCTAATTCTGTAGACACGTTATTTTCCTCTTAACCCCATAGCCTTTCGGATACTGGAAGAATCATCGTTTTCCTGCATATGAATGGATGTATCAATAATACGGGATCTCTTTGCATCCAGTTCTTTGCTCCAGCCTTCCGGGGTCCTCTCTTTGATAATATTGTCAATGATCTCCATTGATTTTTTCAGTTCTTCCGAATTGCCACATCTGATAACATCCGCCAGTTCATCAGGATAACCCGCGCTTCGCAATATCTCCAATGTATTTAACCGGTTTTCTTTTGCTTCAAGATCTGCGGCTCGCTTGTCCAGCTCTGCTGTTCTCTGATCAAGTTCCTCGTTGCCAGATGCCTTATTCTTTTCCTTTGCCAGACGTTCCTGCACAATCCGGTTCACATCTTCCTGCGTAAATATCTTTCCGCTCTTCTGTGTACCCTCTGTGCTTGTCTGTGTGCCCTCTGCCGAGGTGTTTTGTAAATTATCCATGAATTTACCATCCTTTCATTTTACGCCTGAAATAAGGCTATTATTTCCGCTTTGCCCTGCGTAAGGGTGGCTGTTATACACTCGCCATAGTGGCAGCCAGGCGCTGCTCTATATTGCTTATGTACCGGCGCCGTTTTCGGTAAAACGAATTTCTACTTGCCGGAATCACATTTCCTTTACAGGCTTCCTGCATTTCAATTACATCAAAAGACTTATTTTCGCTAATGGAACGAAAGAGCATTTCACCTATACCATCGTCAATACTGCTTGCCATATTTCGGAGTTCTGTATCCGGTATATTTTCACATTTCTTTCGTAACGATTCTATGTACTGGTTCACGCCGTCATCTCCTTCCCACATATTTATTTTAATATAAGTCTGTTGAAAATTTGTACCATTGTACCAACAAAAGTATATAGTCAATAATTTCAATAAGATTCAACAGCCTATAATATATAATCCATATATTTTTTGTAGGCTCTCTATATGCAAAAAAGCCATTATACGCAACTATATGTCTTAAAAAGTAATCTTTGGTAAACAAAAAGGCAGCCAGCACACACCTGCACCGCTTACCTTTTCTCTGCTCTCTATCGTCCGGACCCGCTGTTGTCGCAGCATCCCCCGGAAGGATATTATTCCATCTTCACTCTCTCCCGCTGCCATGCCACCGCCTGTGCCACGCTCTCCGGCTCCCTGCCGTTCTCCCGGGTGTAGTTTCTCACTGCATTCTTTCTGGCCAGTTCCTGCCACCGTTCATCGGACATCTGCGGGATCTCCAGTACTAATGGAGTAGTTCTGATCTCCGTAATCTCATATTTAATATTTTTCATTTTCTCACACTTTCACTATAATTTCTGCCCGTTTTCCGTAAAATGGAATATCTTCTGCTGTATACTCTACAAGGACCGGGGAGAGGAAGTGCAGCACGGTTGTAAGCTGCTCCTCTTCCTCATAGTCCAGGGTGAGCATTACCCGGTTACTCATATAATGCCTTTATCTGCTTTATCAGTTCTCCCTGCCTGCAGTAGATATGCCACAGGGCTGCTGCCGCCTCTTCCTCATCGGTAGCAGAAGGACCTTCTGCAAAAGCAACCTGCATAAATCCAATCAGGGCATTGAGCTGATACAGTTCATAAACAACACCATCTAACTTATTGAGATCTTTTCCGCTCTCAATCTTCTTCATCTATTTGCCCTCCTTCATCTGCTTCATTGCTGTTATGTAACCAAAGTAAAAAGCATCTTTCTGTACCGCTTCTGCATAAACGTTGATAGCATCATCCAGAGCAGAATAAGCATTCTGTGTTTCCTCGCTTGCCATCGGCTGGTTTTCCTGTTCCTGCTCCATGATCTCCATAATTGCCTTGTAATCCATAATTTTCTTTCCTTTCTGCCGGTACTCTGCTATAATACAGAGGAATCCGGGCTTTATGCGTGTTGACGGGTTCCATTGCCCTGTGACGGTGTTGCAGCACTGTCCGGGGCATTTTTCTTTTCTTCCATGACCAGCTTTACAAACTCACTGCGGTTCTGCTGCTCTTCCTTCTCCGCAATAACCATTGTGCACATGGTTAGGAAATGCTTGTCTGCCGGGAACATCTTTTCATACCGCTTCTGTATGTTCCGGATCTGTTTCACGCTCATTGCGCTCAGCTCCCTGATGATCTCTTCATCTGTCATTTTTTCCATGCTCTTTTCCCTTCCTTTCAATCAGGATAATTGTTTCCAGTACCAGGCTGCGGCTGTCCGTTCCATACTGTTTTACGATCTCTTCCGCTCTGGCCTGCAGCTTCTCCCATTCCTCATCTGTCTGTGCTCCGTGATGCTCTCGGAACAACTTCCAGAGATCGGTATATAGGCTGTAGATCTGTTTCAGTTCTTCCTCTTCCATCGGCTCTCCTTTTCTGTCTAAATATTTAAAAAGGTATTGAACGTATTGAAATACATTCAACTATCAATACCTATCAATACTTTCAATACTTATTTTGCCTTTAGACAGACCCCTTTCTAAAGCTATGAACAGCAGATGCATTTCCGTTTTTAGGGTAAGTATGAAGTATTGCATCGTATTGATTCAGCCTATCACTATACTTTTTTAGATCCATTCCGCATTTCGTAGGACTCTGATATATACGATATCCTTTTAAATATTCGCTTGCCTTTATAATCTCTGTAATGGTTCCAGAATAGGAACCGCCGTTCATATCAACCAGCTTTTTGATTGCCCTGATGATAGGTACCTTGTTGTAATCTTCCCTTGCCTTCCTCTCGGCTATTTCTTTTGCATCTCCGAGCATTTCCCACTTACACAACGGTTCATTAAATCTGATTGCATATTCTCCGCTTCTTACCGTCCTGCCTGTGATAGAAAGTGTGGCATCTATGTCTTTACGCTCTTTTTTCTGAATGACAAGCATCTGATCACTTGCACCCATAATTGCAGAACTTCCCAAAGCGTTAGAAAATGGATCGGTAGGATCTTCCGTTTTCCTGTTGTGCATAACGAGCATGAGTGAAATATTGTACTTATCTGCAAGCTCTTTCAATGGTGTGAAATTCTCGTATATATCCTCATAATCAGATTCATTTGCTCTTTTCGGCTTTTTAATCTTTTGGAACACATCAATGATCACAAGTGATACTTTCCCGTGCGTCTCTAAATACTCCGTAATATCCGTAAGGAAGCTATCACGCATTGTAGAATACTCATTCACAATAACCAGGTTGTCAGGCGGCTCTGATCCGTTCAGTAACGTTGTAAGCCTTGATTGTGTAAGTGCTTCTGTATTCTCCAGATCAATGTATAATACGTCTCCCTGGGTCGTATTAAATCCAAGGAAATCACTCCCATTTGCAACAGCAACAGCTAATTGCAATGCAAGCCAGCTTTTCCCAATCTTAGACTTTGCTGTCAATACGACAAGCCCCTTTGCTATGATCACGTCTACTATGTATTCCATTGGTGGCAAATCAGCCGTTACAAGCTCTCTTGCTGTTCTGTATACAATATTTTTCCGTTTCTTTACCGGTCTTACTATTCCACCGTCCGGAACCGCTTTTCCCTGAGCATCTGCTGCAACTCCTCTGTGCTCAAGCTCTGCAAGTATTTCCTTTTCATCCATTCGTAATTTTTCACCTTCCTTTGATAATTTGCATTGATCTGCCGTGACAGGTCCTGCGATATCGGCCGCAGAATCTCTTTCTGTCGGATTTCCTCCAGTTCTACGAATATGTCATACACATGGCGCACATGACCTCTTCCACGGCTCTGGAAGCCACTCAGAACGTCCGCAAGAAACTCTTTGTCATATAGACCATACCCGTATAGTTTCATGAAGAAATCGCGGCACAGAGGAGCCTGCCAGTCAATATTGTTGTAGAACTCCTGTTTTGTCATCTTCTAATATACTTCCCATACGTTTCCAGTACAGAATCGGATACACCATTTTTATATAATTTCCTGATGTCCGTAATATGCACACCCTCCAATACATCCAAGCACTTAATAAGATCCTTACTGCTATTTGCAAATTTACAGCATCCATTTGCATATTCAATTCTGTATATCATGCTTACTCCTTTCCGTCCCCGGTCTCCAGATACTCTGCCAGCTTATCCAGGTTTACAAGGTACTTGGTTCCTACCCGGACATGAACCACCTTCCCGGTGATGCACATCTTACGGATTGCGCTGTACGGGATCCCGGCCAGTGCCGCTGCCTCTTTCAAGGTTCCCATCCGGGGAATTGCTTTTTCTGTTTCCATTCTGCATATCTCCTTTCCTGCATTGTAAAACCGTGAGCGATCAGCTTTATTCTTTTACATATTCTTCAGATATCATTAACGGAGCTTCACCGTCAGCGCAGGCAGGATTGTATACCACATCAATGCCAAGCGTTACTGTGTCCACTCTACGCTCCAGCTCCAGTATCATACCGGTATCATATTCATTGATACCGGTAGTTACGGATGCCACCGTGTATCCTTCCATGATCTTCTCATTGATTTCTACATAATCTCTAAATACTTTTGCTTTCATTGTTCTTTTCTCCTTTTCCAAACTACTCCATTTACTGTTCAATTATCTTGACCACATCGACATCCAGGGCTTTCGCAACTCTGCCGGCACAAACAGGGGTCACTACATTACTATTAAGAATAATGTTCATCCTCGATCTACTTACCCCATAAACGTTTGCAAGATCAGTTACTGACATCTGTTTTCTCGCCAGTTCAATGTCGATTTTACTTCTGCATAACTTCATTATTTCACCTCTCTTTCTATATAACACTGTTTCGGTGTTTTATATTGACACAATAACACTATTATGCTATATCGTCAATATGATATTGAAAAAAATACACCTTCTTGCTATTATTAGAGCAAACGGAGGTATGATATGGATTTCGCAACAACACTAAAAACCATACGCAAAGAAAAAGGATATACGCAAAGTTCCCTTGCAAAAGAACTAAATGTTTCTCAAAATGCTGTTTATAATTGGGAAAATAAAAAATGTGAGCCCAGTATCGAAATGATTAAAAAAATTGCTGAGGTTTTAGATGTATCACTGTTTGAATTATTGGTAGTTTCAACAGATATCGCCATTCCAAGTGAGGAAACTGCAAAAATGGCCGGAGTTATTCTCGATCAAATTCACGATCAAAAAATGCTTTCCGCTTCTGGTGAAATATACCTAAATCACTACTATTCAATGCTGAATAATATGGGGAAACAATTGGCTGTTGATTATGTGGAGGGTTTAACAGAAAACCCTAAATACACGTTAAAAACAGATAATGATGAAAGTACAGATTATCATAATTTATCGCAAGCAGAAAATAATTTATATAAAGCATTAGATAAATATCAAAAGGACAAATAACTATCTGGGTGCAACCGGCATCCTCATGCGACCACATCAATTTTGAAGCCGTGTAAATTTGTGCACCTTCCGGGCAGACTAAGTTGCCTTTTCTAGTTGCACCGGTGCAACCGTACAAATTTTGTGTACGTTTCATTTTGTAACCGGCTGACCTTTGACAATATAATATACTTACCCGGGTAGTCGGGGGACGTGTTCTCATCTGATCCGAGCCTTACGGAAAGGATGATTATTATGGTTTCATGGAATGACCTGTTTACTTTCGTCATCATGCTGGTGGCGATACTGACCTACATAGAGACCCAAAGAAAACATAAGAAATAGCCGTCCTGACCCTGGAAAGTTTAGGAACGGCTATCTCTATTTTGCTTAGTATTGATTTTCGCCGGATCGGGTGAAGTGCACTCACCTTCCGACTACCTTGTTAAGTATATTATACGCAATATACCGTGGTTTTTCAACCATAAAATAAAGTCGCCCCCGGCGCCAACCAGGAGCGACAAAGGAACTACATCGGGAAACCCGATACAGTCAACCTACACGAATTGATTGTATCATCTTCCCGGTGAAATTACAACCCACCGGGCATTTTTATGCCCTTTTTTACGAAAGGATGATACAATATGGCAAGTATTCGAAAAAGAGGAAGAGGATACCAGATCACGGTGAGCAATGGCCGGGACATTCACGATAAGCAGATCCTCGAAACTACCACATGGGTCCCGGATCCGGACAAGACGGAGAAGCAGAACCAGAAGGCCCTGGACGCATTCGCTATAGACTTTGAGCGTAAAGTAAAGTCCGGTATGTTCCTGCAGGGTGAGAAGATCACTTTCCTGGAGTTCTCAGAACGTTGGATGCATGACTATGCCACACTGCAGCTGGATGAGACCACAACATCAATATATCAGATATTACTGGATACTCATATCCTTCCGGCAATCGGACACCTGAAGCTCTCCAAGATCCAGCCGGTACATATGAACAAGCTCTACAAGGAAATGAGTGAGCACCGATTGGACGGGAAAGACGGTGGCTATTCTCCCACCACGATCAAGCGTGTTCACGCTCTGATCTCTTCCATCCTGTCCACGGCTGCCCAGTGGAATGTCATACTCTCAAACCCATGCGAGAGAGTGAAGCCACCGAAGCAGCTCCGGGACACATCGGACATTCAGTATTTTACCGAGGAAGAGACTGCTGCCTTCCTGCAGTTCCTGTCAGACGGTACCAATGCCGGAGAGATCAAGCTGCAGTATAACATCTTCTACCAGATTGCAATCTTCTGCGGTCTGCGCCGGGGAGAGTCTATTGCCCTGCTCTGGTCCGACATAGACTTTGAAGCAAAGACCATGAGCATCACCAAGAGCACCAGCATAGTCAAGGGCAAGGCAGTGACCAAATCCACCAAGACCAAGTCATCAGTGCGCACCATAAGCATTCCAGACCATATCCTGGAACTGCTCCGGGAGTACCGTGCAGAATATGACAGCTACCGTTATACAATCGGCTCCTTATGGGCTGGAGAGGATCATATCTTCATTCAGTGGAACGGAGTGCAGATGTACCCGTCTACACCCTCCGCCACATTTAAGAAACTTATCCACAGTTACAATGAGACACATGAGGATAAGCTGCCAGACATCCGCCTGCATGATCTCCGACATACCTCCGCCACGCTGCTGATCAGTCAGAATGTGGATGTCAAGACCGTGTCAAGCCGGCTGGGCCATGCACAGACCAGTACCACCATGAACATCTACGCTCATGCACTGAAGAAAAAGGACGTGGCAGCAGCCGAAGCCCTGGAGAATCTGCTGATAAAACGTGCATAATGTTAGTCAGATATTAGACAAAATGAAAAGCACTCCATTCACTGGGGTGCTTTCTAAATTCTGAAACTATTGATTTTACTGCATTTCTACGAATGAGACACGGGGGATTCGAACCCCCGACAACTTGATTAAAAGTCAAGTGCTCTACCGACTGAGCTAATACCCCATAATAAAAACAGGGCTAGCTGGATTCGAACCAGCGAATGCAGCAGTCAAAGTGCTGTGCCTTACCGCTTGGCGATAGCCCTATAAATATGACACCAAGCGTGCCATTACGACACTTCACTAATGAAAAAGGGTGGATAAAGGGATTCGAACCCTTGGCCTCCAGAGCCACAATCTGGCGCGCTAACCAACTGCGCTATACCCACCATGCGAGACAGTGACGGTCAATTAAGTCCTTCCTGATCTCAAATGTGCTCGAAGGGATTCGAACCCCCGACCCACGGCTTAGAAGGCCGTTGCTCTATCCAGCTGAGCTACGAACACATATCTGTCAGTCATCTGCATTAGCAAACCGACGAAGCATATTGTAACTTATCCGACATCATTTGTCAACAGTTTTGTACTAATTTTTTGAAAAATAAACACAAAACTCAAGTTACGCATCGGGGTGACAGGATTCGAACCTGCGACCCCCTGGTCCCAAACCAGGTGCTCTAGCCAAGCTGAGCCACACCCCGAGGCTGCGTCACATCGGAACCTCCGACAACGCAGGTGTAATTATAACCTAGTTTTTTTCTATCTGTCAAGAGAAAAGTTGCAGAACTCCTACGTCTGTACTACGTGTTTTACACCGGAACCATTATCGCAGATATGCAATGGTAAAATGTACTTTTTCCTCTCTATCGATCTCCATAATGGCATAAGACGGCTGACGTCCTTCCTGTCTTGGATAAGACAGGCTTCCGGGATTCACCGCGATGATATTGTCATCGATATCGATCACCGGGCGGTGTGTATGTCCATACAATACAATATCCACACCACGATCAATGGCTTCTTTTTTGATCGTCTCATTCCCCATGGAGACATAATAATTATGTCCATGAGTCACCCATACCTTATAGGGTCCGATATCCAGGGTGATCTCTCTGGGAAGATCCGAAAAAAAATCGTTATTCCCCAGCACAATATATACCGGGCATTTTGCAGCAGCAGACAGGGCATACTCACTCCCCTCCGCATCACCGCAGTGGATCACCATATCCGGATGATGCATTTCCAGCACTTTGAAATAATTCTCGTTCTTTTTATGGGTATCACTTACGATCAATATTTTCATATTTCTTAAGTTCCTCTTTCATCAGCTGCAGCGCTTTTCCTCTGTGACTGACCTGGTTCTTCTCTTCTTCTGTAAGTTCCGCGGTTGTCTTTCCGAACTCCGGTACATAGAAAATGGGGTCATATCCGAATCCGTTCTTCCCTTTTTCATCATATCCGATCCTGCCCTCAATCGCAGCGCGGGTCGTCAGTTCTCTTCCGTCCGGTAAAACAGCGGCAATGGCACACACGAATCTGGCTGTCCGTTGTTCCTCCGGCACCCCTTCCAGTCTCTGGATCAGATTTGCGTTTTTCACAGAATAAGGAGTATCCTCTCCCAGATATCTTGCAGAGTATATCCCCGGTTCCTTATTCAGATAGTCAATCTCCAGTCCGGAGTCATCCGCCATGACGATGTCATTCGTAAACGCCGCCACCGCTCTGGCCTTGATCAAAGCATTTTCCTCGTAGGTTTTTCCGTTCTCGTCAATATCTGCCATAATCCCCGCATCTTTCATGGATACCACCTCCATTCCGGTGTCCTCCATGATCATTCGGATCTCTTTGATCTTACCGGCATTGCCGGTTGCAAATACGATTCTTCCCTGCATATTCCACTCCTCACCGCATATGATCCATCATTGCGTATTAGTATAAACCTCGTTAATAGCTTCCGCAATACCTTGTGCAAGCTTTTTTTGATAGTCTTCCTGTATCAGCAGTTGTCTCTCAGCAGCGTTCGTCACATACCCCAAAGAGATTCTGGCTGACGGGATTGCGATCTCCCACAGGACATCTTCCTCTGTTGCCGGGAAAAGTCCCACTGCCCGATTGCTGGCCGCCACCGTAACCTGCCTTGTAACGCAATCGGCCCACTGAAGGTTGCCGAACTCCGGAATATAATATTCATCATTATATTCTCCGCTGATCCCATAGACCGACGTATTCTCCGGATCTGACGACAATCCGATCTCCAGATACAGATCTGCTCCAACCCAGTCGGCGAACTGCCTTCTTGCCTCTTTCGTAACATCGATATCCTCTGTACGGGTAAGATATACCTTCACCTGCCGGTCTTCCATCAGCTGGGCTGTCTGTCTGGCAACACTGAGTGCCACTTCTTTTTCCTGACAGCCGGAAGCCGTCACACCGGGATCTCTGCCGCCTCCCACAGGATCCAATACCACGATCCTGTCATAGAGTTCCTTGGGGCTGACATAATCGACCCATAAACTTCCTTCTTCCAGAGTGCTGTGATATTCCAGCACTTCCCGCATCGAAAGTCTCAGCAGCACACCTTCGTTCTGTGCTTCGCAGATTCCTTTTTCCACGGGATTCAGATCTCCTGTGATCCTCCGTTCCTTATAGAATGCTTTTCTTCCGTTTTCTATGTAGATCCAGAGTTCCTTCTCCATGTAATGGTTTTCCACCACTACATTCTCCGCTTTCGTCCCCGATTCCAGTGGTATACAGATCTGCCTGTCGGCTTTTTGATCCGTCTGCATGGGTAGCTGCATCTCTCCGGTCTGTTCCGTCCGGTATTCCGGGACCAGTTCTCCCTGCTCCTGGCTTCGTGCGGAAATCACCACCGTCTTGTGCGCCGCTGTCCATAGCATTGCTACCATGGAAAATGTTCCCAACAGGAGCCAGAGGACCAATGTCACCTTCCTATTTTGTTTTTGGTCTCTGATTTGCAATCGTTTCTTCATGAAAGGTTATATTTCTCTTCTCTTCGGCGGCTTCGGTCCCAAAAACTGGTAATAATAGGTTTTCATCATTCCGTTATAGATCTTCCTGTTCTTGTCTGCTTTCCGTCCGATATCTTTCTCTGCCTGCTCGTAAGCAGTGATCAGATACATGCTCCAGGAGTCCAGTTCACGAAAACGTTCCCCTATGGTACGGTAAAGTGCCGGCATCTGGCTCTTATCCTGCAATCGTTCTCCGTAGGGCGGATTAGTTATAATGAATCCATACTTTTTCGGATGATGGAGATCTTCCACGCCTCTTCTCTGAAAATGAATCAGCTTATCCACACCGGCCATACGCGCATTTTCCCGGGCTATTTTTACCATATCCTCATCAATATCATATCCCTGGATATCCGTCTCCACTGACAGGTCTACCATCTCTTCCGCTTCATCGCAGGTATCATACCATATTTTCTTTCCTACAATATGTGGCCATTCTTCTGCCGTAAAGCTCCGGTTCCTGCCGGGGGCCATATTGGCCGCCATCATGGCTGCTTCTATCGGAAACGTACCGCTTCCGCAAAAAGGATCCACCAGGATCCTTCCTCCGTTCCAGGGAGTCAGCATGATCAACGATGCTGCCAGGTTCTCCGCAATGGGCGCTTTTGCCGTCAGCTTCCGGTATCCTCTCTTATGCAGGGATTCTCCGGTACTGTCCAGTCCCACCGTCACTTCGTCTTTCATAAGGAACACTCTGACCGGAAAGCTTGCACCATCCTCCGGGAACCAGGAGATTTCATATTGTGATTTCAACCGGTCCACCATGGCTTTTTTCATAATAGACTGGATATCCGAAGGACTGAATAATTTGGACTTTACGCTGGCCGCTTTTGCTACCCAGAACTTACCGTCCTTAGGAATGTAATCTTCCCAGGGCAGACTTTTCGTTCCCTGAAACAGTTCCTCAAATGTCTCTGCGTGAAAGCTTCCGATCTTGATCAGAATTCTCTCCGCTGTGCGCAGAAAAATATTAGCTCTGCATAAAGCTTCTTCATCACCGAAAAAAGTCACACGGCCATCTGCCACATCCGTAATATCATATCCGAGATCTGTAATCTCTCTCTTAAGCACCGATTCCATACCGAAATGGCAGGGGGCGATCAATTCAAAACGTCTCATTCGTTCCTCCGTATCTCAATCAAACATAGGAACATTATATATGCATTCCAAAAATATGTAAATAGGGGCATTCCTACGAACGCCCCTGACTTCTTATGCACAAAAACTAGCAGTTCTTATTCTGCTCCTTATTCTCGCTCTGATCCCTATTCTGGTTCTTACTCTGATTCTTGTTCTGATTCTTACTGCTCTGCTTATTCTGAGAGTTCTGGTTCTCGTCATAAGAGTTACTATACTTGTTCTCGTTGTTCTGATCGTAATTATTAGACATATCTGTGACCTCCTAACAGGATTTTTAGTTACAGGAGTAGTATGTCTATTTTTCACAAAAATATGCTTTTAAATTTATGGTACTTTAGAACCAATTTTTATCTTGCATTTTTGTGACATTAGTACTATAATCATAAATGTGAATAGAAGAACCCTTCATGATTCTATTTGCACCCTTATGTATTATTTATACTCCCCTCAAAAGAGCCATCAGCTTCCCCCTGATGGCTCTTTTATTATCGTTATTTATCAGTTTAGCCAGTCTCGAAACAGTTTTACCAAAAACAGTACTACCAGAATCGGGATCAATACCGGTGCCAGGAAGGATAGTACTGAAAATACCGCGCTGATCACCAGTACCACCACAAGGATCCCCAGAATAATCCAGACCCAGACCGGCAACTTCGCTAATACATCTGCCATTTTACTCCGATGGGTGCCATATTCGCCATTACCGTCTCCGTTATAACTGTGATGTACCGTCGATCCTGCCGCTTCTCTGTATTCTCCGTTTCCATAGACGGTATTACGATAGCCGGACCGATTATCACCACCATTGGTCTGAATGATCGTACGCGCAATCAGTCTCGGATCTCCCAGGCTCTCCAGTACTTCCTCTTCCGTACGGCCCTTCCGGATCTCCGTATTAATATAGTCTTCGTAATAATTGACATTATCCATAACCAAGCCGGGGGACACACGTCCGTTCAGTGCCATCCGCAGCCGATCTATAAAATCCTGTTTGTTCATACTAATACAGCTTCCTCCATTTACCTCATTATTTTAGCATGACATAAGTACTACGTAAATATACGGAGTGGGAAGTAATTCTAAAACTTTTCTAAAGTAAAACACAAAAACCCCGGAGACATCATCTCCGGGGTTTTAGATGTACGTGACAGGATTCGAACCCACGACCTTCTGGTCCGTAGCCAGACGCTCTATCCAGCTGAGCTACACGTACATTCACAGGTTTTCGCCTGCAACAGTATGTATTTTAACTGCTGCAGGTGAAAATGTCAATAGAATTTTTTAATTTTTTCAAACAATTTTATTTTCAGCAGATTTTTCCGATGCAGGTACGACTTTCGCATCATACTTTTCCAGAATAGCCTGCTTGAACTCTTCGTAATTATCCTCATCATCGTAGCAGGCGTATTCAATCTCCAGCGGTTCCTCCGTCTTCATCAGAAGCATTCCCAAAAGAGACTTCGCATCCATTGCGGTCTTCTGAATACGGATATCGATCGCATCATCGAATTCATTGCAGGTATCCACAAATTGTCTGATTTCATCCTCCGAATGGAAGGTAATATATAGTTTTTCTCTCATCCTTCGTTCTCCCATCTGTCCGCTTGCGGACACCCCATACCTTTGTATATTATGCCGTCAAACGCATAAGCCTATCCCCACGCGCCGGTCAAACGTGGAGATGCGCGTCTTTAGCGTGCTGCCAGTGCCTGTGCGATATCCTCACGCATATCCAGCACGGCCGCGCGGGAAGCATCTGCATAATTCTGCTCACCGAACTGTGCATACTTCTCCTGCTGGTATGCAGCAATGATGCCACGGGAGGAGTTGATGATGGCACCCAGTCCGTCTTCATTGAAGAAGTGTACCAGGTCTGCACCCTTACCGCCCTGTGCGCCGTAACCGGGCACCAGGATAAATGCCTTGGGCATTACCTTACGAAGTACCTTTCCCTGCTCAGGATAGGTTGCACCTACCACAGCACCTACATAGCTGTAAGAATCGCCCATGCAGTCAGCTCCCCAGGCTGCGACCTTTTCTCCTACCAGCTCATACAGCGGTCTGCCATTAATTAACTGATCCTGAAATTCGCCGCTACTGGGATTGGAAGTCTTCACCAGTACAAAAATGCCCTTTTTCTCTTCCTTACAGATCTTCACAAAAGGGTTCACACCGTCGGATCCCAGATAAGGGTTCACGGTCACGAAATCCTCATCAAAACCGTAATAGCTCCTGCTACCTACCTGTACTTTTCCCAGATGTCCTACTGCATATGCTTCGGAAGTGGATCCGATATCACCACGTTTGATATCGCCGATGACGATCAGACCTTTTTCTTTACAATAATCCACGGTCTTTTTAAATGCCACCATACCGGGAATGCCGAACTGCTCATACATTGCTACCTGAGGCTTCACAGCGGGTACCAGATCATAAATTGCATCCACAATACCCTTGTTATACTGCCAGATTGCTTCTGCGGCACCTTCCAGGGTCTCACCATACTCAGTGAAAGCCGCCTTTTTAATATATTCCGGCACGAATTTCATCATAGGATCCAGTCCTACCACGATCGGTGCGTTGGTTTCTTTGATTCGAGTGATCAGTTTGTTGATCATATTTCCTCCGTTCTGCAATCATTTTCATTGCATTTTATTTTCTCAATTGTGTAATTTTCCCTCTGCGGTGTATCTGTAATGACCGCAGAAAAGGCACCGCCTTCGGGCGATGCCTCCTGACCTGTATCTATTCTACCCCAACTAATGTCAGTTGGTCAACGTACTTCTTGATATTTGAAGCATTTACATATTTTTTATGGCGGTCGCCGTTTACTACCACCAGTGTCGGTGCCTGCATTACGCCGTAACGTCTTGCCAACTCCATGTTCTCCTCCGCATCGATGGTCACGTAGGGCACATTTTTCAGATATTCCTTCACCAGCTTGCAGTTCGGGCAGGTCTTGGTCGTGAACAGATACTTGATATCCTGCGGCTGCTCCACCTTCACTTCCACGTCCTCCGCAAAATTGGACAGCGTTACCACACTTCTGGTGGGACGCTTTAAGGAAGAATGGTCAATGTCATACTCCGTTCTGTTGGCATATTCCTGTAACTTACCATCATTCCAGTTCTGCACCGGACGATAGTAACCGGTGATTCGGCTGTACACCTCGGTCTTCGCCCCACAATGAGGACATACCTTCACCTCTCCAGCCAGATAACCGTGTTCCTTACAGATGGAATAGGTCGGCGACAGCGTATAATATGGCAGCTTGTAATTGGAAGCGATCGTCCGCACCAGGGAAGCCGCTGCTTTCCAGTCGGGAAGCTTCTCTCCCAGGAACGCATGGAACACCGTGCCTGAAGTATACAGGGTCTGCAATTCATCCTGAATATCCAGTGCATCGAAAATATCCACAGTATAGTCCACCGGCAGATGGGAAGAGTTCGTATAATAAGGAGTATCTCCGGGCTTTCCTGCCGTCTTGATACCGGGCCAGCGCTTTCTGTCGTGCTTGGCCAGACGGTATGTGGTGCTCTCCGCAGGAGTCGCTTCCAGATTGTAAAGGTCTCCGTACTGCTCCTGATAATCCGACAGGCGCTCTCTCATATGATTCAGTACTTCCTTGGTAAACTCCTGAGTTCTCGGATCGCTCATATCCGCTCTCAGCCAATTGGCATTTAGGCCCACCTCGTTCATGCCGATCAGACCAATGGTGGAAAAATGATTCTCGAAAGTACCCAGATACCGTTTGGTATAAGGATACAGTCCCTCATTTAACAGCTTTGTAATGACACCGCGCTTGATCTTCAAGGATCTCGCAGCAATATCCATCATATGATTCAGTCTTGCGTAGAATTCGTCCTTATTGGCAGACAGGTATGCGATTCTCGGCATATTGATGGTGACAACGCCAACGCTTCCGGTGCTTTCACCGGAGCCGAAGAATCCTCCGGTCTTCTTACGCAGTTCCCGCAGATCCAGGCGCAGTCTGCAACACATACTGCGGACATCGCTGGGCTGCATATCGGAATTGATATAGTTGGAAAAATACGGCGTACCGTATTTTGCGGTCATTTCGAATAACAGTCTGTTGTTCTCTGTGTCGGACCAGTCAAAATCCTTCGTGATGGAATAAGTAGGAATCGGATACTGGAAACCGCGACCGTTGGAGTCACCCTCGATCATGGTCTCGATGAATGCCTTGTTTACCATGTCCATTTCCTTTTTACAATCCTTGTATTTGAAATCCATCTCCACGCCGCCTACCAGCGCCGGCAGCTCTGCCAGATCATCGGGCACCGTCCAGTCCAGTGTAATATTGGAAAAAGGAGCCTGAGTACCCCAGCGGCTGGGCGTATTCACACCGTAGATAAATGCTTCGATGCATTTTTTCACTTCAGGATAGCTTAAATGATCTACTTTCACAAAGGGGGCAAGGTAGGTATCAAAGGAGGAAAAAGCCTGTGCTCCCGCCCATTCGTTCTGCATGATCCCCAAAAAGTTCACCATCTGATTACACAGTACGGATAAGTGTCTCGCCGGTGCAGAAGTGATCTTGCCGGTGATACCGCCCAGTCCTTCCTTGATCAGCTGCTTTAAGGACCATCCCGCGCAGTAACCGGTCAGCATGGACAGATCATGGATATGGATATCCGCATTGCGGTGTGCCTCGGCGATCTCTTCGTCGTAGATTTCGGACAGCCAGTAGTTCGCCGTTACCGCACCGGAATTGCTTAAGATCAGACCACCTACGGAATAAGTCACCGTGGAGTTCTCCTTCACTCGCCAGTCCTCGACTTTGACATAGCTGTTGACCACATCCTTGTAGTCCAGGATCGTGGATTTCATGGCACGCATCTTCTCGCGCTGCTTGCGATACAGAATATATGCCTTCGCCACTTCCTCATAGCCGGCCTGTCCCAGTACACGCTCCACACTGTCCTGAATATCTTCTACATGGATCTCATCATTTTCCACCTTTTTCTGGAAATCTGCGGTCACACGTAACGCAAGAAGATCAATAATGTCATTATTATAGCTCATCTGCGTCGCAGTAAAAGCCTTCATAATGGCATCATTGATCTTCGTCAGTGTAAAGTCTGCTTTGGAACCATCTCGTTTGATCACCTGAAACATCTTATGTACCCCCTTAATCTCATGTCCCCATGGCTTGTGCCCATAAAACCTATCACGGTCTATTCTACAACACTTTGTGGGGGAAGTCAATTATCGAGTACAATATCTTGTGTATACATCAGTTCACCCGTCGATTTGTGCGGAGACGGCTTTACGCTCGCGTAAGGAGCCGGCTCTGTGCAAATCGACGAGGGGAGCGCCATCTCATGAGCAAAAGCAGCTGCGAAGCAGCGAAAAGCCTCGAAGAGGCGTTTTTGCGAATGGCGCGGGGTGAACGGCCGTTTTACGCTCTCTTCCATACTCTGTGGTACAGCACATACGCCACCATTGCAGTCACGCTCTCGGTGCACACAAACGCCCACCATACACCGGTGACACCGATGAGGCGGCTTAAGACAAATGCCGCAGGAATGATCACCGCCACATACCGCATCACAGAGATCACTAGGGAAGCCATACCCTGTCCCAGTGCCTCCAGGGCTCCGGAGCTGGTCACCGACACAGCGGACAGAATAAAGCCCAGACTGATGATATGCAGTGCCGCGATACCGATGGTGATGGTCTCCGGATTCTCAGTAAACAGTCCGATCAGCTCTCCGGGGATCAGCCAGCACAGTGCCGTACCGGCAGCCATGATCCCGGCCGTCAGTTCCAATGTCAGACGGTAGATCTGCTCCACACGCTTTCTCTCTCCAGCACCGTAGTTATAGCCGATCAAGGGGCGGATACCCTGAATGATACCATTTGAGGGCAGATAGATAAAGGTCTGTAGCTTGTAATAAACTCCCAGCACCAGTACATAGGCTCCGGAATAAGCTGCCAGAATACCGTTCAACGCGGAGATCAGCAGAGAAGGCAGTGCCATATTCAGGGTCGCCGGGATGCCGATACCGTAAGTTTTGCCGCAGATATCCCCTTCCGGACGCAGATATTTTTTATGAAGTTTCACCGGCAAAGGATCCGCCACATAATAGATGAGATATACCAGTAACGTGATCACCTGTCCGATGCCGGTAGCAAGCGCAGCTCCGGCGATCTCCATCCGGGGAAAAGGTCCGATGCCGAAGATCAACAACGGATCCAGTACGATATTTGTGACAAATCCGGCGATCATGCTGACCATGGTAGCCCGCATCCGGCCTACCGCCTGGAATATTTTCTCCAGTGTGATACCTCCGGTCACAATGACGGAAAACAGGAACACTACATTGGAATATTCCATGCCCAGTGCCCGCACCGCATCGCTTTTCGTGAACATCCCCAGGAACCAATTCATTCCACAGAGAAACAGCAGCATGAGCAGCACACCGTGCAATACACCCAGCACCATTCCCTGGGTCGCCGTCTTATCCGCTTTTTCCTGATTCTGTGCTCCCAAATAGAAGGAAATCATGGCATTGACCCCCACCCCGAAGCCCACCGCCACAGCAGTCAGCAGATTCTGTGCCGGATAGACCAGGGAAAGCGCTGTCATGGCATCCTCGCTGAGCTTTGCCACGAAATAACTGTCCACGATATTATAGAGGGAATTGAATGCCATGGAAAGCATCATGGGAAGTGCCATGGACATCACTAGCGGAAATATTTTCTTTTCTTTCATATAAGTCTGGTTCATTTTCTGCTCCTTATACAACAAACGCCACACAACATTTCTGCTGTGTGGCGAAAATAAGATCAACATCTTGAAAAATCCACTGCCCTTACGGGTTTTGTAATCGAGATTTACTTTGTTCCAGTGCGTATTATAGGGGAGAAATCTCTGTCTGTCAAGCCAACACGCCTAAAATTTCAGCAAACCCTTCACAGTAGCTTGCTCTTCGCATTGGCACTCTTGCTATCCGTATATTCCAGCATGGATAGTTTTCCATTTGTACAGTCGAGAATCGCAGTGGCACAGTTACCCATATGTATCCGCCAGAAATCATCCACGGGGATCTCTAAGACAGGATTCAGAATACTGCGGTTCACTCCTCCGTGTGCTACTACCAGCACCGTCTCGTAAGTGCCTTCCAACGGCAGAAGCACCTGTCTCACGAATTCACCGCTTCTTTGATACAACTGTGCAAAGCTCTCCGCTCCATCGGGTGGGATATAGCTGCCCGGATTGGTGAAAGGCTGGCTGGCAGCATCCCTGATTGTCCGGATATCCACGCCTTCCCAGGGTCCGAAATTCAGTTCTTTGAGCCTTTCGTCTGTGGTGAGGTTGATCTTCCGGTCGCCTATGATGGTCTCTGCCGTACGCTTTGCCCGGATCAGCGGCGAGCAAAATGCAATTTCGAACGGGACTGCTTTTAACCGCTCCGCAGCATCGTGTGCCTGTTCCAATCCCTGGGCATTGAGGGCAATATCCGTCTGCCCCTGCAAAAGACCTGCCTGATTCCAGTCCGTCTCACCGTGTCTTACCAAATAGATCTTCATGTATTTGTATCCTCACAACTTCCGATAGTATTTCTGTTACAAAATACTACTGTTTTCTCTGTTTTGTCAATCGTATCGTCTTAAGTGTCGAAAAAAGAAAGCCACGCAAAGCATTATACTTTGCATGGTTCTCATCCTACAGCTCATTCTTGAATTAATTGGTCTTGCCCTCATCCATTTCCTCTTCGGTAGTAATGGCAAATGCAATGTTGGTCGCATGATCTGCAACTCTCTCCAGTCCGGATACAATATCAGAGAAGATCATGCCGGCTTCGGGAGAACACTCTCCCCTGGTCAGGCGCTCTACATGCTTCTTCTGCAGTTCACGTTCCTTTTCATCTACCTGATCCTCTAAAGTGACGATCTCCTGCATATGGGTTTCATCGCTCTTGGCAAACATTTCTACGGCATAACGGATGATCTTATTGACCATCTCCAGCATGTCTCCCAGTTCCTTTTGGGCTTCCTTACTGATGGAGACTCCTTCTTCCTTACGCTGTCTCGCAGCATCCGCTACATTCTCCGCATGGTCACCGATTCGCTCGATATCGTTCACCACATGGAACAGGGCACCCAGACTGTTCAGGTCTTCGATGGGAAGTGTCGTCTGGTTGATCTTCACCAGATAATCCGTAATGGCATGGTTCAGGAAATTGATATTTTTCTCTACCTCGTAGACTTCCTCAATGTCTTCTTCATCCAATGTGATCAGGGCATTCATGGCACGGTTTAAGTTCTCCTCCGCCAGAGAAGCCATACGCTCCAGCTCCTTGACAACCTCTACCACTGCGGTAGCGGGGTTGAACACCACTTTGTCTCCAATGTATTTTAACTGATAGCTTTCTCTGTAACCAACCTTCTGGTCTTCGCCGGGTACGATCAGGTAAGTCATCTTCACCAGCCAGCCGGTGAACGGGAACAGCATAATTACCTGAGCGATCTTGATCAGCGTATGTGCATTTGCCACGAACCGGCCGTTGTCTGCAGAGATAGACTTGATCAGCTCCACGATCTGATCGCCCGCCACGAACAGTGCAATATAGATGATCACGGTACCGATGATATTGAACAGCAGATGGATCAGCGCAGCTCTCTTCGCATCCTTTTTACCGGTCATGGAAGCTAACATAGCGGTAGCACAGGCACCGATATTACATCCTAAGATAATGTACAGTGTGATCGGTAACGGCAGCAGATCCTGATTGGCGAGCAACAGTACGATGCTGACCGTTACGGATGAGCTCTGAATAATCGCAGTCAGGGCAAATCCCATCAATGTTGCCAAAAACGGATTTTTCAGAGACATCAGCAGATTTACTACCTGCGGCTCATTTTTCATGTTGGCCATTGCCTGGGACATGGTGCTCAGTCCCACGAACAGAATACCGAAGCCTACGACCACTTCCGCTACTTTACGGACTTTTTCTTTCTTCGTAAACATCATCACGACCACACCGACTAACAGAATTAACGGTGCGATCTTGGACAGATTAAATGATACCAGCTGGGAGGTGATGGTGGTACCGATATTGGCACCGAGGATAACTCCCGCTGCCTGATACAGATTCATCAGACCGGAGTTAACAAAGCTGACTACCATAACCGTACATGCGGAGGAAGACTGGATGATACCGGTGAAAATAATACCCACGATCATCCCCATGAAACGGTTCGTGGTGAAAATCTCCAGAATACGACGAAGTCTGGCACCTGCTACCTTCTCAATGGAATCACTCATCAGTTCCATTCCGAATAAAAACAGTCCCAGACCTCCGGCCATTGTCAATATTGTTCCAAAGCTCATTTTAAATCCCTCAATCTCTCTTGATTCTCTTCGTAAAAATCAAAGTAATCATACTCAATTTTTTCTTATAAAACACTCTTAAAACATTCTTATAGAAACAATCCAAAATATATTGTACGAGATAGATTTAAAACTTGCAATGGATATTTTACTTTTCTTTTACGTTTCTTTACATTTTTTTACTCAATTTACGCATTTCGACCATCTGCGATATCCCTGTCCAGCTGGCGCTTCAATTCTTCCAGTGAAGCAAATCTGCGTTCCGGGCGCCGGAAGCTTTTCAGTGCCACTTCAATCTCCTGACCGTAAATATCCTGAGCGAAATCATATAGATAAGATTCCACTCCCATCATTTTTTCGGAAGAAACCGTCGGCTTGGTCCCTACATTACTGATAGCTTTGTAGACCTTCCCATTATAACGTACTGCCGCATAATAGACACCGTTGGGCGGCAGGAGCTTGCCTGCGGGCGGCAGGAGATTTACCGTGGGGAATCCCAGGGTATGCCCGATATGATTGCCATGTTCCACGCGTCCCACCAGAGTATAGGGCATTCCCAGCATCTTTTCTGCCTCTTCCATCCGGCCCTCTTCCACCAGCTTGCGGATGTAAGTGGAGCTGACCTCAATGCCATCCACTTCGATCTTCTCTATGGTCCGGACGCAAAAGCCTAACTGCGGAGCCATTTTCTCTAAAAGCTCAGCATTGCCTGCACCATTTTTTCCAAAAGACAGATCTTCCCCTGCCGCCACAAACCGAGTATTCATCTGCTTCGCCAGAATCTCCGTCACGAAACGCTCCGGTTCTGTGGCCGCAGTCTCTTTTGTCAGCGGGAACTCGATCAAAATGTCGATGCCCAGACGTTCGAAGAGACGTCTTTTCTCTTCTCTTGTTGTCAGTTCTTTTCCATCCGACAGTCCGAACAGCACCGCCGGTGTGGGATCAAAAGTGAAAACGCAGGCTGCCAGTCCGTTCTTTTTCTTATTCAGGATTTCCTCTAAAAGTCTTCTGTGCCCCAAATGCACACCGTCAAATTTGCCGATGGCTGCCGCTGTATCTTTTTCCAGATAAAAGTCTGTTGTTCCTGCAATGATTTCCAAGTCTATTTCCTGCTTTCTACTACAATATATTTATGGTTAATATCCCTTACAGCCAGTAAGGAATTATCCATCTTGTTGCTTAAGCTGTTAGAATGTAGGTAGCAATTGGATATCTTCTCCTTTCTTGGACTTCGCGTCCGTAACACAGACTGATAACCAGCTCCTCATTCGCAGCGTTCGTTTTATGCAGGTTGAATCACCTCAGGTGCATTCGTGTCACACCACAGTAGATTGAATAGGCAATGAGTAAAACTGGTACTTATCCATTGCAATAATCTTAAGGAGTGACAAATTTATGAACGCAGTAGGTATCGATGTTTCAAAAGGTAAGAGTATGGTTGCTATCATGCGACCTTTCGGTGAAATTGTTTCCACACCTTTCGAAATCAAACACACAGCCAGTGATATCCATTCACTTGTAGAACTCATCAACTCTGTTGAAGGGGAGTCCCGAATCGTTATGGAGCACACAGGACGTTATTATGAAGTCCTCGCACATCAGCTTTCAGAGGCAAATCTTTTCGTCAGTGCCATTAACCCAAAACTTATCAAAGACTTTGATAATGATTCTCTTCGCAAAGTGAAATCTGATAAAGCAGATGCTGTTAAGATTGCACGATATGCACTTGACAAATGGCAAAATCTTAAACAGTATAATGTTATGGATGAATTACGCAATCAGCTCAAAACCATGAATCGTCAGTTCGGCTTTTACATGAAACACAAGACGGCTATGAAAAATAATCTTATCGGCATCCTTGACCAAACCTATCCTGGTGTGAATACTTACTTTGACAGTCCTGCACGCAGTGACGGCAGCCAGAAATGGGTTGATTTTGCATCTACATACTGGCATGTGGACTGTGTCCGTAAAGTGTCCCTGAATGCCTTTATCGACCATTATCAAAACTGGTGCAAACGCAAGAAGTACAACTTCAGTCAGTCAAAAGCTGAAGAAATCTATGGAAAAGCAAAGGAACTTGTTCCTGTACTTCCAAAGGATGCCATTACAAAGCTTATAATTAAACAGGCTGTGGACCAGCTTAACAGTGCCTCTACAACTGTTGAGTCACTACGCACTCTCATGAATGAAACTGCATCCAAACTCCCGGAATATCCTGTCGTTATGGCTATGAAAGGTGTTGGAACTTCACTCGGATCTCAGTTGATGGCTGAGATCGGAGATGTTTCCCGTTTCACTCACAAAAGTGCTATTACTGCATTTGCCGGTGTAGATCCCGGTGTTAATGAATCTGGAAGTTATGAACAAAAAAGTGTTCCAACCTCAAAACGAGGTTCCTCTGATCTTAGAAAGACTTTATTTCAGGTAATGGATGTCCTAATTAAAACACATCCTCAAGATGATCCTGTTTATCAGTTCTTAGACAAGAAACGTGCTCAAGGCAAGCCTTACTATGTCTATATGACTGCAGGTGCCAACAAGTTTCTAAGAATCTACTACGGACGAGTGAAAGAATATCTTTCATCTCTTCCTGAATCTTAATTATCCACTAATATTTTCAGACCAGCACTGGTGTGGTGGTCTTATTTTGATACCAAATTTTCAACCTGTATAAAATTTTCAATGTTCTTCAATTTAGCCTTGACTTTTTATTTGCAGGCTATTTTATTTTTATCAAACTATTTTCAAACAAATCCAAACAAAGAATCTCGGGGCAAATTTCGGTCAAATCAGGATAAATAAATATAACACTTTATATGTAAGTCAATTTTAAAAAAGCCTGTAATTCCGGGCTTTACAACACTTTGTAACACAATATAAACCAGTTCGATAATCCCTCATTCCTTTAGATAACTATAACGACAACGAACGCCACGGGCCGGAAGGTTTGTGGCGTTCGTCGTTTCTTTTTTCAGCAAAATTTAATGTTTGTTTAAAAGTTATATGCTATAATAAATTATCAACAAAACCCTTATATAGCTTATCATTTTCTCTCGTTTCCCAAAAAGAATGTTTCAAAGAAAGCGGTGGTTACTATGAAAGGAAAATATCTTTTTACAAGTTTCATTATGATTTCACTTATCATGATAGTCTCAGCCTCTTGCGGCAGTTCCAAAACTGACAAAACCTCACAGGAAACACCGGTAAACTACACCGGTGAAAATATCAATCAGCTTCTGACCTATACCGTTCCAGATGGATACCATATCGATACAGAGAATTGTACAGATAAAAACGAAGCTTCATACACAATTATTTTATCCTCTGATGACTTAGATGAAGAAGTATTTACTCTTGAGATTATCTCTTATAAAAAGCAAGGTGTAGCAATCACTGACGATTGCGACATTGATATGGACTACCTGTTAAATGTTTCCAAGGATTCTGTGATTAAAAAGATAACCTTAAACGACACATTTACAGTAGATGGGCATACCTGCAATGAAGTTACAGTGTACTGGTCATATGATCCGGATGAAGAAT
>OHAJ01000297.1_pt1 | contig 35753 bp, 29 predicted proteins | sample 1577101 | NCBI WGS metagenome assembly OHAJ01 (sample SAMEA3541531, study PRJEB24748) | human gut metagenome | biome: human gut; feature: human-associated habitat; material: faeces | place: China | collected 2012
GATGGTACAGAATCTGCTCTCCCATATACGTCCGGGTATGATTGATCCGCGCAAATACACGATCCATCTCCAGGTCATTCCACGTAACGGTATCCACGCTTCCTGCACTTTGCCATTCTTCCTTCTTTACGTCCTGCACCACCAGCTCTTCATACATACGGATTTCGCGCATGCGCTTCTCCAGTGATTCCCACGCTTCCAGCTCCATTGGATTTTTCCCGAATTGTGCTTTTATTCTGTTTCTTCTTTTTTGCTTTTTTCCAAGGCCCGGAGCCGTAACTATTACCAAAGGCCGGGAGGTCTTTACATAATCATTCTTTCCAAATCCTTCATCGGAATCGATGAGAGCTACATTGTTGGGGTAGCCTTCGATTGTATAGTGGTAGTATGCGGTAATGCCAATGCGTTCAAGTTTCTCTCGGAAGGCATCGGCGCTGCTTTGGCCATTATAATGTGTGATTACTACTGAGCTGACAAGAAACCCGCGCTTCTGAAATTCTTCGCGCAGGCGCAATACGTCCATGTCATATGTAATGCCGAGGTCATTCCGAATTTTATTTTTTTCAATGTCTTTGGCACTTATCACTATTACAATCTCAGCCTTGTCGCTTAACTGACTGAGCATTCTCAGTTTGCTGTCCGGTTCAAATCCAGGTAGTACCCGGCTGGCATGATGATCGTCAAAAAGTTTGCCGCCAAGTTCAAGATAGAGTTTGTTGCCGAAATGAGCGATTCGCTCTTTAATGTGTTCTGACTGTATCCGGAGATACTTGTCGTTATCAAATCCGATTTTCATGACCGCAAAATTACAAAATCTTGACCATTCAAGCAAATTTAGTTCCTTTCTGCAACGAGGGTAAAACGAAGAGTAAAATGAACCGATCCCGATAGTCGGATGTTTAAAAAGCGGACGTTGAATTATGTCCCTTTTTAATTATTAATAATCTTAATCAAAATCAAAAAGCTATGAATCACGAACAGAACAGCGAGCATTTCGCACTTCATTTAGGTTTTAAAATTGCTAAACTTGCTCTTGAGGCCGCTACAGTAGCCGCTGCATTTTGTCTGATGAAAGAAGTGCACAAAGTTCACAAGGCAATAGAAAGAAAGGAAAAATAAAAATTGAGAATTATTTAAGGCAAGATATCCGGAGCGGTTTATCCTGCCTTTTTTATATGATACATATTTGAGACCGTTCGAAAGAAGATTGATCAATTCCAACTGTTTCGTTAAAAATATTAATCTCGATGATTTGGATTTATCAAAAAAAATATTCAATTTTGCAAAATGCAGACCAACAGTTACGACAAGATCATCGAGAGCCGGGCATCGCATGTTATCGATGTAATGGCCAAGCGTGTTTCAGAAGAGGATTTACGCCGAATTCGCAAGGCTTTTGAATTTGCCAAAGAAGCTCATGCTCCGCAAAAGCGCAAAACCGGCGAACCGTATATTCTTCATCCTATAGCAGTGGCTACTATTGCCGCTGAAGAGCTTATGCTGGAGCCGAATCTTGTAATTGCCGCATTTCTGCATGATGTGGTAGAAGATACTGATTATTCAATTGATGATATCCGGAATAATTTTGGAGATGACGTGGCTTTTATAGTCGGGGTCGTTACAAAGCAGAAGAAGGACAAATACGTAGAATCAAAGCAGGTTGATAATTATAAACAGATGCTTGATTCCGTACAGTACGACATAAGGGCGCTTCTTGTGAAATTGGCTGACCGCCTTCACAATATGCGTACTTTGTCATCAATGCCGGCCGACAAACAGATGAAAATAGCGGGGGAGACCGATTATTTTTATGCACCTCTCGCCAATCGGCTTGGTCTGTATAATGTAAAGACAGAACTGGAGAACTTGAGTTTTCAGTTTCGTTGTCCCCATGAGTATTCGGAACTTGAACATCTTATTCGTAATGACGAAGAGGCGCAATATAAAAGACTCAAGACCTTTACCGAAGAAATAAAGGCTACTCTCGAACATGCAGGAATTCCTGTAGATGTGTCTATAGAATATCGTAAGCCGTACAGCATATGGCGTAAGATGCATAAATATGGTGATGATTTCAATCATCTGAAATACAGGCATTTCACGGAGATAGTGTGCCGTACTCCGGAAGATGTGTCGGAAAAAGACATGGCGCTCAGGATTTATTCCGTTCTCACGGACCGTTTTAAAGAAAAGCCAGGCGGCATTTCCAATTACATTGATTCCCCTAAAGAAAACGGTTATCAGAGCTTCCATGTAAAGCTATTGGCCGATTTCGGCCGGTGGCAGGAAGTGCATATCAGCAGTACGAGGATGGTCAGGGACTCACAGTTGGGATGCATTGCCGATAGTTGTGGAGACAATATAAGCCGGTGGATACAGAAATTCAGGAATGTATTGCGTGATATCGCCCGTCACAGTCAGGATGGCACCGGTTTTATAGATAATGTTGTTACCTCGTTCTATAACGATGATATCATGACTTTCACACCAAGCGGACAGGAGGTCATATTGCCACAGAAGGCCACGGTGCTCGATTTTGCATATGAGGTTAATCTGCAGTTGGGAGAGAAAGCTAAATATGCCCGGGTCAATGGTTTCCTGGCTTCAGTCAAGGCTCCGCTTAGAAGGGGAGACGTGGTGGAGATATTCACAGATCCTGACGGACATCCTCATGCTGACTGGCTGGATGCGGTTGTGACATACAAAGCGAAAAAGGCTATAGCAGCCTATATAGCCCGGTTGCCGCAGCCTGAATATAAGAGATGTGGGGATTGTCTTCCTATTCCCGGAGAAGAGGTCATCGGCTTTAGGGAAGCTGACGGATCAATTACGCTTCACAAGCGTGACTGTCCTCTGGCCGTGCGTCTTGCGTCTCAGTTAGGCGACAGTATAGTATCGGTAGATTTCAAACCGGACGATACGTTGTATCCGGTTTCCATAATAATCAAGGCTGTCGACAGGTATCATCTGTTTGTCGATCTGGTGGATTGTATCTCCAACAGACTTCATCTGGCTATAGACAGTATAAACACCGAGACGGTGGACTCGATTGTCACACTGAGAATATCGTTCGCGGTTCATTCATTTCAGGAGTTACAGACTATTATCCACCATATTTCTGATATTGACGGTGTCGATGAGGTGAAAAGGGTATGAAATTCCTCGAAAGGCCAAAATTCAAGACTCCAACCCTGCGTCAACAATTCTTGCGGGATGGAGTCTAAATTCTATTTATTGCATTTCGGACAAAGTCCTGTTATTACAAAAGAGACATTCTCCGGACAGTAGCCGTCTGGAAGTGGGGGAATATTTATACTGGAGGATGTAAGACAGATAGTCTCGCCGCAATGACGGCAATGAAAGTGAGCATGTTCATCCTTGTGTTCCGAATGGTCTGCATCATGGCATATCTCATATTTTGTAGAGCCTGATCCATCAGCAATCGCGTGTAAAAGATGTTCTTCTGTGAAGAGTGCCAGAGCACGAGTGATCGAAGAGCGGTCAACTGTCTCGAGCTCAGACTCAATCTCTTGTGATGACATTGGTCTTGCGGCCGACATCAAGGTTTTTAATACAAGAAGTCTGACAGGTGTTGGCTTTATTCCGGCATAAACCAAGATATTGGTAATATCTACATTTTCTTTTTGAGTTGCCATATTTTAAGTCTATAAAGTGTCCATAGTATGGTGATTACGGTGACTCCTGTATCCGCGAATACAGCGGCCCACAATGTCGCAATTCCGAAAGCGCCCAATGTCATTACCAGTAGTTTAACTCCAAATGCAAAAACTACATTTTCAATAATGACGTGTTTGACTTTATTGGAAATATCTATTCCTTCCGAAATTTTTTCGAGATCATCTCCGGCAATTACCACCCGAGCGGATTCTATGGCTATGTCAGTTCCGAGATTACCCATTGCAATACCGATGTCGGACGTTGCAAGTGCCGGACCGTCATTTACACCATCACCGACAAACGCGACTATCTTTCCGGACAGTTTCTGATCTTTTATCATGATTTGTTTGTCATCAGGAAGCAACCCTGCTTTGTAATAGTCGGCACCCACGGAGTCTGCTGTTTTACTTACGGCAGCTTCTGAATCACCCGATAAAATCCCTATTGAGCTGACTCCCTGCTTATGTAGTCTCTTGAATGTGTCTTTTACACCGTCTTTGATCGTATCTGTCAGTTTGATAATCCCGGCGGCGACATTGTCAATGGCAATAAGTATAGAGGTGGCTTCAGGCGTGTATTTCTCAAACGGAATATGCTCAGATTTCATCAGTCTGTCCGAACCCAGCAATATCTCCTTTCCTCCATATATTGCTTTAATTCCATGAGGAATTGTGGTGATATCAGTAACTTTCGGTAATTCAGACATGTGTTCTGATGCTTCTTTTACGATAGCCAGAGCAAGAGGGTGAGAACTTTCGCGTTCGACTGCTGCAGCGATAGTTAGTAATTCGTCAGGTGTGTGACCGTTGTAGGCTTCAATAGATTCGATACTGAATTCGCCTGTAGTTATTGTGCCGGTTTTGTCGAACAGCATTACCTCTGTATTTCTTATAGCATCCAGACTGTCGTGGCCTTTAAAAAGTATTCCTTTCTTTGAGGCTATTCCGATAGAGGCAAAATAAGTCAGAGGGATACTTACTATAAGTGCGCAAGGACATGAACATACAAGGAAGACAAGAGCCCGGCGGAACCATGTTTCCCATTCATATTCAAATGATGCTACCGTCAGACTTACAAGCCAGGGCACAAGACATAGTAATATAGCGGCCCCAAACACGACAGGCGTGTACCAGCGAGTGATTTTCCGTAGGATTGATTCCGAAGGAGCGCGATGGGCAGAGGCATCCTCTATCATTTTTATAATACGGCTCATTGAACTGTCTTTCCATGCGTGAGTGACTTTTACTTTGACCTCCCGGTTGAGTGGAATTATGCCGGACATCACTTTGTCTCCTTCCGAGTAGGAGCGCGGTATACTTTCACCGGTAATTGCTGCAGTATTGAATTCCTCGTCATTTTCAGAAAGGAGGACACCGTCGAGAGGAATACTTTCTCCCGGTTTTACAGCGATTATAGAGCCGGGCATTACTTCTTCAGGATTCACAAGTTCCCGATTGTCACCAGTAACGACTGTCGCATATCTGGGCATTTTACCCAGCAGTTTTTTAATTTCGCCCTTGACATCTCCCGAAACGACATCTTCCAGTTTCTCTCCCATAGAATAAAACAGCAGCACGGCAACACCTTCGGGATATTCTTTTAACAGGAACGCTCCGATACTTGCGATTACCATTAGAGTGAATTCATTGAATATGTCTCCGTGAATCCATTCCTTGAATGTCGCGCGGACAATTGGTATCCCGACAGGAAAGAGGGCTATAATGAATGCAAGCACATGCCAGGTTTCATTGGCCCATGGAACAATAACGGAAATGATCAATAGGACTGAAGTCAGAATTTCAGGAAGAAATAGCCGAAGGAAACCTCTTCCATGGTTATCCGCTGTATGGCTGTGATGTTCATGGTTGTGGCCATGAGCATGTTCTGTATGAGAGCTTTTGCCGCATCCGCAGCTGTTATGATGATTGCACATGATAAAATTTATTTTTTATTTTGTGCAAAAATACGCATTATCGTCTGCACATCTTGTGCGGATTTATAAGAAAACGATTTTTTGATTAGAAGACCCTCTGAATTTTAGATCCGTATCTCTCAATGACATTATAAAAGGGCCGTCCACTATAGCCTCTACGTATTCAAGCGCATCCATTAGACGTCTGTCGTTTTGGATCTCTTCCCATGTAAAGCCTGTGTAGACCCAGACTGAATGCCCCGCTTCCTTAACTCTGCGCGACAGCTCTTTTACTATTTCAGGCTGGTACATCGGATCGCCGCCTGTGAGTGTGACGTCAAAGTCTTCTTCGATCACTATTTTCATTATGTCGTCGATATCTGTCTCCCGGCCTCCATTAAAATCCCATGACTGAGGATTGTGACATCCCGGACATTCGTGTCTGCATCCTGCAAAATAGATGGAGGTCCGAAATCCCGGACCATCCACTGTCGTACCTCTGATTATATCCAATATACGGACTTTCATGTTCATATTTTCTTTAGGGGCGTCATTTATGCACTATGCGGTCGTGTAATTCCGCGAGCTTACCGGAATTCCAACGGTCTGTAGTGCCGACAAGATAGCCTGTGATACGTTGTATTGTCTCGAATCCCGTACCGCATTTCGGACATACGGTCTGGTCTTTTGTGGCATTTTCGTAACCGCAGTTCGGACAGTGGTTACGATTATGATTTACGGAACCATAACCCATGTTATACATGTCCATCATATCCACTATCTGCATTATGGATTCTTCATTGTGGGTTGCATCCCCGTCGATTTCTACGTAAAATATATGGCCGCCTGTAGTAAGGGCATGATATGGAGCCTCGATTTTCGCTTTGTGACGGGGAGAACAATGGTAATATACGGGGACGTGATTTGAATTGGTATAATATTCTTTATCCGTTATGCCCGGAATAATACCGAATGATTTACGGTCTTTTTTCGTAAATTTACCCGAAAGTCCTTCTGCCGGTGTGGCGAGTACAGAGAAATTATGTTCATATTTCTCACAGAATTCATTGACCCGGCTGCGCATATGGCTTACTATCTTCAGACCCAGGGCCTGAGCTTCCTCGCTTTCACCATGATGCTTCCCGACAAGGGCAATCAGGCATTCGGCAAGTCCGATAAACCCGATGCCGAGTGTTCCCTGATTGATAACGGATTCGATCGTGTCGTTAGGCTTGAGATTATCGGTGTGATTCCATAAGACGCTCATTACAAGAGGGAATTGTTTGGCGAGTGCTGTTTTCTGAAAATTGAAGCGCTCATTCAGCTGAATGGCTGTAATATCCAGCACTTCGTCAAGTTTCTCAAAGAAACGGTCTATTCTTTCGGTCTTGTCTTTTACGTTCATCACCTCTATGGCAAGGCGCACTATATTGATCGTGGTGAAAGACAGATTTCCCCGACCTACCGATGTCTTTTCACCATATCTGTTTTCGAATACACGTGTCCGGCAACCCATGGTGGCGACTTCATGTACATATCGTTTCGGGTCATCAGCTTTCCATTCGTCCGATTTATTGAAAGTCGCGTCAAGATTAAGGAAATTTGGGAAGAACCGGCGTGCCGTAACTTTACATGCCAGTTTGTATAGGTCATAGTTGCGGTCTTCAGGCAGATAGCTGACTCCACGTTTCTTTTTCCAGATCTGGATAGGGAAGATTGCGGTAGCGCCGTTCCCTACACCCTCGTATGTGGATTTCAGCAGTTCCCGAATCACGCATCTTCCTTCAGCTGATGTGTCTGTGCCATAATTTATTGATGAAAATACGACCTGATTGCCTCCACGCGAATGAATGGTGTTCATATTGTGTATGAACGCCTCCATCGATTGATGGACACGGTCGACAGTCTGGTTGATGGCGTGCTGTTTATATCTCTCTTTGCCGGAGAGTCCGGTCAGCTCTTTTTTGAGAAAATCATCGATCTCGTCTTCGTACAGATCTTCAAGATTCTCACCCGTCAACTGTTCGAGATTCTTGATCTCTTCAATGTAGGACCGTCGTACAAACGGCGCCAGATAAAAATCAAATGCAGGTATGGCCTGACCTCCGTGCATCTCATTTTGTGCGGTCTCGAGTGATATGCAGGCGATCACGCTTGCCGTTTCAATTCTTTTTGCCGGCCGGGATTCGCCATGTCCCGCTACAAATCCTCTTTCAAGAATACGGTCAAGCGGATGCTGCACGCAGGTGAGACTCTTAGTAGGGTAGTAGTCCTTGTCATGGATGTGAATATAGTTATTCTTTACTGCCTGTTTTACTGATGCGGACAATAAGTAGTCATCTACAAAAGGTTTGGTGGTTTCACTTGCGAATTTCATCATCATGCCGGCGGGAGAATCCGTGTTCATATTGGCATTTTCTCTCGTTATATCATTGTTTTTGGCTTCAATGATCTCCAGAAACATGTCGCGGGTCTTGGCGCGCCGTGCTATGCTGCGCTGGTCGCGATAGGCTATATAACGTTTCGCAACGTCTTTTCTGGCTGATTTCATCAGCTCGATCTCTACTTTATCCTGTATCTCTTCGACAGTCATACGTTCGTTACCCGACATTCCGACACGGTCAGTTATTTTCTGAATGAGAGTCTCATCCTCGCCCATTTCAGTGGTAAGCATGGCTTTTCTGATTGCAGCCTTTATTTTTTCTTCATTATATCCGACTACGCGTCCGTCGCGTTTTACAACTGTCTGTATCATATATTAAATTCCTGTTTAATGATGATCGGCATTTGTTAATGCCATTACAAAATTACAATTAATATTCGAATTTTCAAATTGCATTTTGGAATATATTGTTAGTTTTGGAAAACAATTTTAAGTATGTTTAAAAATAAAGTTCTGGATATTAATATGATAAAAATATTTTTGGACAACTTTTATTTCTAATGGTTGTCCAAAAATATTTAAAATGTGATTGTTTAAGTGTGTTGATTCTTTATGCGATTACCATTAATCCATTCTGTTTTTGTAATCTTCATATGTGAATTCCTTGAGGAGTATCGCGTTTCCCGATACCGGTTGAAACCATATGGAAGGATGTTGAATGCCGTTGAACATATTTGTCTTGACTGTTGTATAATGATTCATATCGAGCAGGGTAAGACGGTCCCCGGCTTTGAGTGGCGCCGGAAATCTCCACTCTCCTACAAAATCTCCGCTGAGGCAGGAATTCCCGCCAAGACGATATGTGTAGTGCTGATGATCTTTCAACTCTGAGGATATTGAATCCCCGCTTTCAGGAATCGCTTCCAGAATTGCGGGTTTGTAGGGCATTTCAAGGCAGTCTGGCATATGGCAGGCGAATGATGCGTCAATTATTGCGGTTTTGATTCCATGGTCTTCGACAATGTCGAGTACTTCGGTCACAAGATCGCCGGTCTGCCATGTAAAGGCACTCCCGGGTTCAATGATCAGTTCAAGATGTGGGAATCTTTCGTGTAATGATCTTATGAGACGTATCATATGCTCCGTGTCATAATCCTGGCGGGTGATAAGGTGTCCTCCTCCCATGTTCAGCCATTTTATTTTAGGTAATAAGTGGCCGAATTGATCTATAAACGCATTCAGCACTGCTTCCAGATCATAGCTTGAAGATTCACAAAGAGCATGAAAATGCAGTCCTTCGATTCCCTCCGGAAGACCCTCTTTGAGATTTTCTGGGTTCTCTCCGAATCTTGATCCGGGCTTACATGGATTGTATATGTCTGTCTCTATGACACTGCAATGAGGATTTACTCTCAGTCCGGCTGAGACGTTAGGAGTATGCTCCGCCATCAATGGATAATACTTGCGAAATTGAGTAATAGAATTGAAAGTGATGTGAGAGCAACCTTTAAGAAATTCGGGGAACGATTCGTCCGTATATACCGGGCAGTATGCATGCACGTCATTGCCCAGAAACTCAAGAGAGAGTTTCATTTCATTAAGAGAGCTGGCAGTGGAAGCCTGGAAATATTCTTTAATTATCGGAAATGTCTTCCATAAGGCATTCGCCTTGAATGCCATTATTATTTTAAGATCGGCTTCGATACTGACTCTTTTTAATTTTTCAAGATTGGCCCTGAGGCGGTCTTCGTAAACTATATAGTATGGTGTCGGTATATTATTCATAATATTTTGAATTTGGCGTAACGCAATAATAAATTTTTATTCCCTGTTGATCCGAAATCTACACTAATGCTTGGTTCTCCGCTTATATTGCCCGTCTTGACGATGATACCGATTCCGAACTTTGCATGCTCGATTTTCATTCCCACCTGAAGATCATTGAGGGCATGCTGGGCCTGTTCTTTTGAAGATGCTATCGATTTTATAGATTTCAGATTTCCTCCTCGGTTTGGTGGATTTGCGACAGGAATATCCTGGGATGAGAACTTTCTATAATTGGCTGTGGGGTCGACAAAAGATTTCTGTCGGGTGCCTGTAGAGCCGGTTCCATAGTCTCCTGAATCCTCGTTATGTATATACCGGGGATCTATTTCGGCGAGGAATCGCGACGGGGATGACATTTTTGTCTGTCCGTTGCGGAAGCGGGATTTGGCATGGGTGATCACACAGCTTTTTTTCGCTCTCGTTATGGCTACATACATCAATCTCCGCTCTTCTTCAACTTCAGCGATTGTATTCATGGCCATAGCCGATGGAAAAAGCTCTTCTTCCACACCTACTATATAGACATGTTTGAATTCAAGTCCTTTAGCCGCATGGACTGTCATAAGAGTCACTTTGGGTTCGTCAGTCTTGTCTTTTTCATCAGCGTCCGTCGCCAATGATACTTCAGCAAGAAATGAAGCCATTCCGGCATCATTTTCTCCCGTCTCAAGAGCAAAATCGGTGAAATCCTTAAGTCCGTTAAGCATTTCGGACAGATTTTCCTGTCGTGATATACTCTCGGGTGTATTGTCATGTGCATAAAGCAATAATATGCCTGTTCTGTTGTAAATCAGTTGGCCAAGTTCGAATGCATTTGATTTCCCATTGTCGGCTATGAATTCATGTATCATGTCGACAAATGCGTTTAATTTTTTTTGTGTACCCGAATTGACTCCTGTATTATATTTGTCAGGATTGTCGAGAACTGTCCATAAGCTTACACCTGCTTCGGATGCAGCGGTCTGTATCTTTTTCAGAGTTGTGTCTCCGATCCCCCGGGCCGGAAAGTTTATGACTCTGCGCAATGCCTCATCGTCATCGGGATTGACTGACAATCTGAAATAACAGATCACATCTTTTATTTCCTTACGTTGATAAAAAGCCGTGCCTCCTACGATTCTGTAATTTATATTGCGTTTGCGGAGTGCTTCCTCAAGAACACGGCTTTGCGCATTGGTTCTGTACAACACCGCATAATCATCATAAGAATCGTGTTCAGAAAGTTTTGTGGCATTGATACCTGTGGCTACAATGTAGGCTTCCTCTATATCGCTGTAAGTCCTTATGATCTCCACCGGCGCGCCGGTTTCATTTTCAGAATATACATGTTTCTTGAGTTGGCGTGTATTTCTGTCAATCAGACTTCCGGCCGCATTTACTATATTCTGTGTCGAGCGGTAGTTCCTTTCAAGTTTGAAAGTTTGAAGACCAGGATATGATTTCTCGAGATTTATGATATTGGCGATATTCGCGCCGCGGAAGGAATATATGCTTTGAGCGTCGTCTCCGACCACACAGAGCATATTGTCTGGTTTTGCAAGTTGCGATACTACAAGATGCTGCGCGAAATTCGTATCCTGATATTCGTCCACAAGAATATATCTGAAAAATTCCTGATAATGTCTTGAAATATCCGGATTATCACGAAGCAGAGTGTTCATAAAGAACAATATGTCATCGAAGTCCATTGAATTCGCAGCTTTGCATCGGTTGACATAAATTTCGAAAATCCGTGAGATCATGGGCCTTTTTGATTTCCGGTCGCTGTCATAATACTCCTGATGATATTGATAAGGGGTCATCATGGCATTTTTGGCATTGGAAATCACTGATGCGACGCTTGTCGGTTTATATTGTTTCTCGTCAAGTCCAAGTTCTTTGATGATTTGTTTGATCAGAGACTTTGAATCTGTGGCATCATAGATTGTAAAACCGCTTTTAAAACCGATAAGATCTGCATGTTTCCGAAGGATGCGAAGGAAGATCGAATGGAAAGTACCCATCCATATGCGCGCCGCGATATGATCTCCTACCACCTGCGATATACGGCTTTTCATTTCGCGGGCTGCCTTGTTGGTAAATGTCAGTGCAAGTATTCGATACGGTTCCATGCCAAGGCGGAGAAGGTGTACTACCTTGTAGGTAAGAACTCTTGTTTTTCCGGAACCTGCGCCGGCAATGACAAGAGAAGGACCCTCGCAATATTCCACCGCGGCTCTTTGTTGCGGATTCAGTTCGTCGAGATAATTGTAATTTGGTTTCATATTGTCTGATTTGCCTGCGATTAATTTTCCGAAGCAGCCATAGAGAGCATTAAGTAATCTGGAATCTGAGGTATAAAATGATAAGAGTTGCGTTTGTAATCCATCTTGCAGCAATAATGGTTCATACCGTTTGATACAATCAGATATTCAGCTTTAAGAAGCATGTTGTATCCTACGATCTGGTCAAATACAGCTTGGGTTATCTGAACTTCGGGGGCCTTGTATTCGACGATAAGTAAGGGCGTTCCCTCTTTTCGGAAAACAACGGTATCACATCTTTTTTTCATTCCGTTGACCTCGATTCCTATCTCATTGGCAATCAAACTCTGCGGATAATGTAATGATGTCATTAGCCATACGACGAAATGCTGTCTGACCCATTCCTCCGGTGTCAAGACGACCCACTTCCTGCGAAGCGGGTCGAATACTCTGGTTGTTCCGTTGTCTTCCTGAAGACGCAAGTCTACTGCAGGAAGATTCAAATCTTTATATTTTCTCATCCGGCCTATGTCTGTAATTATTTACCAAGTGCCACATTGAGTACTTCCGCCAGTCTTAAGCCTCCTTTAAGAAACTGTTGTTCTATAAGAGGCGTCCATTCTGCGATATAATTATATTCTATATTGAAATCCTGCGGCGTTTTCTCATAGACCTCTTTAGAAATCATATATGTTTCTTTTGCCCACTCCTGCGGTGTCGACAGGCTGAGAATCTCCGCTGTCTGCGCAGTGTCGGCCCGGTCTATCTGTTGTTGCCATTCTGAGTAACTCCACTTATGGGCAGATTCCACGATTTTGCTGTCCCATACACTATGTAGGTTGGTGGGATTCTTGAAATACCTGACTTCCCATCTATTGCCGCCGAGGTCACTTGCATGACCGAGATGCATGGGCTGATGTATGTCGCCCAGAAGATGTACTGTCATTTTTAGCGCGAGAGATCTTTCCTCTTTTGACAGGGTGGTGTCACGCAGCACGGCGATCTGTTTTTCAAGAGCTGTTACTATATCGCCCTTCTCATTGATTTTTGCAGTTTCGAATGTCTCATCCTCGTCGATGTTCTTATAGTGCCATGTCTTGCTGAAAGAATATTCCGGAGTATGGGATGCATTGTCAAGCCAATTGGCATAATAGACAATGGAACGGCCGTCAAGCAATTCTTCGGCCGCGGCTTTCGCTTCCGGCGAAAGATGACATTCCGCTATATATGCCACAGTGTCGTGGCCTTTTTGTCCCCACGGATAAGCTGTCAGCGCAGACATCATCCCCAATGCCACAAGTATTTTATTATATATCTTGTTCATTTATTTTGTAATTTGTTTTATTCCTTGCAAAATTAACGAAAAAAAGCCATATATAAAAGCCGACGGAAATTTGTCTGTCGGCTTTTATATATGGCTTTATAGAATGATTATTTTATTATTTTTACTGTCCGGGTAGGAGTTTTCAGTATATAAATACCACTTTCCTTCATTTCCGAAACACGCTGGCCTGTTATTGTGTATATTTCCGTATCAGTATCAGTTTCTGATAATATTCCATTCACTCCCGAGCCGTTTGTAATCAATAAAGTCTCATCTTTTAGATTAAATATCATCTTATGGTTTGTGATACCCGCAGGCAGAATTACGTTGGCTCCTTGTTTCTCTAATTTATATGTGTTTTCAAGATTAAGTGGCCCGGCTCCTTCGGGTGCGCCGTAATCCACGGTAGTCCAGTCTTCCGATGCTATTTTGAACGATGTTGCCTCTTTACTGTAAAGATCAATATTCGTAAGGTCAATTTCATAAATGTTATCCCCTATGCATCTGAACTTGTCGGAAGTGCTCCAATTATTGAAATCTCCTCTGAGGAATATATCGACAGGATCGTTTTGTGAGATATCGGGTTTCATTCCCCATCGGTCACCGAGCCAGGTTACACTTTTGCGAATGGAATTAATCATGTCATTTGCTTTTCTGACCACATCGTCATTTCCATATTGATTCCAGCGCGCGAAATTATAATGTGCGGCTTCAGCGATTTTGTCAGCATAATCTTTTATATATTGTTCAAGTCCATCGTATCCGTTTTTGCAGAAATCTGCCCAGACCTCTTTGACTTTTTCCTGAAAAACAGGATATTTGTAGATTTCACCTATCCACGTCTGGTTAAATGTGGGATCCTGCCATATGAATTTCTCTTTGTCGCCTCTCAGAAATGCATTTCCGAAATCCCATACAGGGCCGAAATGCCATTTTTCTCCTTCTCCGGAGTCCTTATAGATATAGCATGAGCCATGATATGACTCACAGTCATCCATTATTTCCTGGACGATGTAAAATCTTGCGGCTGATTCAAGATCGATGTATTGTAGCCATTCATCGGAATTTTTGTCGGAATTATAAATCGCATCATTCATTGAATTTACCTGTTCGCTAAGATAAATCAATTGTTCGTTGCTGAGGATTTCCGGACTCTTGTATGTGAAATATATGGGATAACCGTTATGTTCTGTCACTGTGACATGCGGATCAGTATCGTAATTGTCGATTTCAACAAGCCAACCGCCATCGACATTCACAGTTGCTTCATCTTCCTGCTCGGTAATGTTGACACGGGTCTTGTCTATACGGATAGTCTGTGTCGCGAAGTATAGACCTTTATAGTCTCCATTAAGATAAAATTCTATTGGTTTGTCAGATGGTGTCCATGCAAGTCCGAGACGACGGCTTAATTCAAAGCCGGTAATATTTCTCATGAACCCCTGGTTGTCATCGGCATGTGCGAGAAGGGCAAAATGCTTGTTTTTATCCATTCCCATAAATTCTATTTTCTTGGGAAATTTCAGTTTATAAGGTTTCTTGTCAAACCCTATCCAAGTATAGTTGCCACGCCCCTTGATTTCTACTGTCTGAAGATCATCGGGTCCTCCAATGGATTCGATGTCGGGGTTTCCGTTGCTTTCCAGATAATATGAGGCGGTCAGATAATCCTCTTTAGAGGTAATTTCTTGATTGTTCTCTGTATTCACATAGAGAACTGGTAATGTGCCTGAATGGCTGTCGGCATATACGCCTGATGTCGTCAGGAGCGCTGCCGATGCAAGAATAGTTTGAACTGTATTCATAAAGTTAGTTGAGTAAAAAAGTTAATAAGGTCAAAATATAAACGTAATATGACAATAAAAAGTATCGGTATGTGGTCTGATCTAATCATAAAACGGGATGAATCTCAATTGAGACTCATCCCGTTTTTATGATTGGATTTCAGTTTTACTTATTTACCTGATATTTGTTCCATCCGTCTTTGAGGTATGCTATTGCTTGCTCTGCGGCAGCGACTCCGGCATTGAAGTTCGCCTCTGCAGTCTGTGCCCCCATTTTCTTGGGAGTAAAGAAAACTCTTGAAGCAAATTTCTTCTCAAATTCTTCGGCTGTATCGGGTTTGATATCTGATATGTAACGAAGGTCTGGACGCTCCTCAAGAGCTTTCATAAGACCTTCCTCGTCAATAACCTCCTTGCGGGCGGTATTTATAAGAACTCCGCCTTCCGGCATTTTCATCATCAGATCATAACCTATTGATTTCCGGGTCTGAGGTGTGGCCGGTATGTGCAATGATACGAAATTATTATTCTGGAAAAGCTCTTCAGGGGTATGAACGGGTTTAACACCTTCTCCTTCCATAACGGCATCGGGAACAAATGTGTCAAGTGCCTCAAGATGCATTCCGAAGCCTTTTGCAATCCGGGCAACGTTACGGCCGACTTGTCCGAATGCGTAGATACCGAGGCTTTTGCCTTTAAGCTCTGTGCCGGATTTACCGTTATATTGATTACGGCACATCATCACTACCATGCCGAATACAAGTTCAGCAACAGCGTTTGAATTCTGGCCGGGCGTGTTCATGACACATATGCCGTGTTTTGTAGCAGCTTCAAGATCAACGTTGTCGTACCCGGCTCCTGCACGTACTATCACTTTAAGTTTCGGAGCGGCATCCATTACCTCACTATCGATCTTGTCACTTCTTATTATCAGCCCTTCGGCATTTTTTACGGCCTCTATGAGATCAGCGCGTGTGCCGCCTTCTACAAGCTCAAGTTCATTTCCGGACGCGTTGACTGTATTTTCAATTGCCTTTACTGCAGCAGGAGCAAAAGGTTTCTCTGTGAAAACGAGTATCTTCATCTGTCTGGAGATTTAATGTTGAGCTTCAAATTCTTTCATTACGGCTACAAGGGCCTCTACGCTTTCCTTGGGAAGAGCATTGTAGAGAGATGCCCTGAAACCACCTACTGAACGGTGACCCTTGATTCCGACCATACCTTTTGAAGTAGCGTATTCCATGAATTCTTTCTCAAGTTCGGCATATTCGGGGTTCATCACGAAACAAACGTTCATGATCGAGCGGTCTTCTTCTGCAACAGTGCCGCGGAAAAGCTTGTTGCGGTCGATTTCATCATATAGTATGGCTGCTTTTTCAAGATCACGACGTTCCATTTCCTTCACTCCGCCCTGCTCTTTATAATAGCGGAGAGTCATGAGTGCGGAATAGATAGGAAGGACAGGAGGAGTATTGAACATAGAACCTTTCTTGATATGTGTGCGATAGTCGAGCATAGTGGGAATCTCTCTATGAACCTTTCCGAGAGCATCTTCCTTTATTATTACGATCGTCACACCGGAGGGCGCGAGATTTTTCTGAGCACCGGCATAAATACATTCATATTTCGATGCGTCAAACTCGCGTGAGAAGATATCGGATGACATGTCACATACCATTGGTATGGGGCTGTCGGGATCTTTACGTATTTCCGTACCGTAGATGGTGTTGTTGGATGTATAGTGGAAATAGTCGGCATCCTCGGGAATTACGAAATTTTTTGGAATATAATTGAATTTAGTGTCTTCTGAAGATGCGATAACATCAACCTCTCCAAACAGTTTGGCCTCTTTGATGGCGTTTGTCGCCCATGTGCCGGTATTGATATATGCAGCCTTTTTGTTCAGCAGGTTAAACGGTACCATGCAGAACTGAAGACTTGCACCGCCGCCGAGGAAGAGAACATGGTAACCTTCGGGAAGCTGGAGAAGCTCCTTTGTAAGTGCTGCGGCCTCATCGATTACAGCCTGGAATTCTTTACTGCGGTGTGATACCTCGAGTATCGAAAGACCGGTATCTGCAAAGTTAAGCACAGCATCGGCTGTCTTCTGGATTGTGTAAGGAGTGAGTATGCTGGGACCAGCATAGAAATTGTGTTTCTTCATGATCTTTTAATATAGATTTTAGTTGGTTGTTTTACGCAAAGGTAAGTCAATTTAACAAATTCTGCAAATGTTTTTGATAAAAAATTCCTTGCAGAGTCTCATTGGCTCTGCAAGGAACATTTATTGTCCTGAAAAATGAATATTTAGTTAAATCACTTCGCTGATCTCAGGAGTTTCTTCCGGTTTATGTTTCCCCGGGCCTTCCTTGATAAAGAATACACATACGGAGCCGATTACAAGAGATGCACCGGCAACGGCCATCATTAGGTATTCGGGAGCAAGTTCACCCGGAATACTTAACATTGTAAGGATCCAGCCACCCACAAGTGCCGCAACAATCTGAGGGACACAGATCGTACAATTGAAAAGTCCGAGATATGCACCGATGTTGCCACCTCGAAGCGAATTGGTAAGAATAGTGAAAGGCCATGCAAGCATAGCTGCCCATGCGCATCCGATCAATGCGAAAGCTACGAAAAGCAGATAAGGATCTGTGAGGAAAGCAGTCATGAAGAATCCGACCGCACCGAGAAGCAGGCTGAGGGTGTATGAGAATTTTCGGCTGCGGAATCTCGGAAGTACAACTGCCCAAAGTACTGAACCGAGAGCCTGGATCGCATAGAGAACTCCTACCCAGTTTCCTGCTTCATTATATTGTGTGGACGTGGCGTCAAGTACCGTACGGGTCATGTACTGACATTTCGAGGCGTCAGCGATCTGCGCGCTTCCTGTGGCGCTGATATCAAGAGTCCCGTCTGCTCGTTTCTCGACAATGTCGGCAGTCGTAAGAGTAAATGCGCCCTGATGTGTCGACAGGAAATCGCCGGTTTTCTTGCCGTGATCCAATATGATGACACTGTCGTTGGCAATCAGATATTTCCCTTGATAGTCCGTACCGTCATAGGTAATGCCTGGATAATTTACAGTGGTCGGAGTCTGGAACGCATTATGTGCTACGGTATTTGTAGCATATGTCCATAGGAAAAGGAATGCGAACCAGCAGAAGAATTGTACCACACCGACTGTCCAGAAGGTAGAAGGTGCGTGTCTGAGAAGGGTTATAACGTCTTTCTTCTCGGATTTCGCCGGTTTGTCCTCAATGCCGTTATATTCATTGTATAGTTTTGGAGGCCATTCCTTGATCTTGACAAGAGAATATACGACACACAGCAGAAGAATTGCAGCTCCTATATAGAATGACCATATCACTGTGTCGGGAACTACGCCCTCGGGCGCTGTATTCTTTATTCCGAACCACATGAAGAGTATCGGGAAAATGTATCCTACTACAGAACCGGCATTACAGAGGAAACTCTGGATTGAATATGCAAGGCCTTTCTGTTTTTCATTGACCATATCGCCTACAAGCATCTTGAACGGCTGCATGGCCATGTTGATGGATGTGTCAAGAAGCATGAGCGCTACAAGTCCGAAAAGAATCGCGCTTGCAACTGTAAAATGGAAACTGCCGGCATTCGGTAAAAGACACATGACGACTACCGCTACAAGCGCTCCTACAATCAGGTAGGGGAGACGGCGCCCAAAACGGTTCCATGTTTTGTCACTCATCATTCCGACTATCGGCTGTACAACTAATCCCATCAACGGAGGCAGAATCCAGAAATAACTGAGATCGTGGGGATCCGCCCCGATTGTGGTGAATATTCGCGATACATTCGCGCTTTGTAATGCATAGGCGATCTGTACACCAAAGAAGCCAAAGGAAAGATTCCATAGCTTCCAGAAACTTAAATCAGGTTTAGTTTTCATGAGTATGATGTTTAATTTAGATTTTTCCGGTTAGTGGATATCAGGGAAAACTCAGTTCTTGATCTGGGCATAAAGCCACGCAATCTCGTTTTTCCAGTTGTCCGGATCTGGAGTCTCAAGAATAATCGGCATATTGTCAAACCTCGGATCATTGACAAACCGGATGAAAAATTCCTCGCCGAGCGATCCTTTCCCGATCAGTTCATGGCGGTCGATGCGGGAGCCTAAAGACCTTTTATTGTCATTAAGATGAATAGCCTTCAGGTAATGCTTACCTATTATTCTGTCAAAATCATCCCATGTGGCTTTGTATCCTTCGGGTGAAGCCAGATCATATCCGGCGGAATGAGTGTGACATGTATCTATACAGACTCCGACACGGCTTTTGTCATCAACCTTGTCGATGATGTGGGCAAGATGCTCGAATCGGTAACCGAGATTAGTGCCTTGTCCGGCTGTAGATTCAAGTATTGCTGCTATTCCGTTCGTCTGGTCAAGAGTGATATTGATGCTTTCCGCGATTCTGTCAAGGCAATCTTCTGTTTCCATTAATCCCAGATGGCTTCCGGGATGGAAATTAAGCATACAAAGTCCCAGCTGCTCGCACCTGCGCATTTCATCAAGGAAAGATTGTCTTGATTTTGCGAGTTTTTCCTCATCCGGACTTCCGAGATTGATCAGAAAATTGTCATGGGGCAGAATCACTGAGGCGTCGTAGCCCCCGGCTATACAATTTTTTTTGAACTCATCGGCTGTTGCCGGGGTTATAGCTTTCGAGCTCCAACGGGCGCTTGAGCCTGTAAACAAAGCGAAAGATCTCGCGCCTATAGCCTGTGCTTCCAAGGGAGTATTCTGTACTCCTCCGGATGCGCTGACATGTGCACCTATATATTTTGCCATATGTTTTATATTAAGATCCGCAGACCATGGGCTGCAGTTTTGCCATCGTTGTATATACGGTAGAGTCCGATAGCATCAATATTAAGACAAATTTACTAATAATTTCTCAATTTCAGCGCATTTTCCGCAAAAATCGGTTAAAAAGTATTATCTTCGTATTTAAAAGAGGTATATATGGAGTTATCAAAATCTAAATTCAATATATTTGCATCGCTCGGATCGGCTAAAATGAGAAAAAAACACAGGCTTTTTACTGTAGAAGGGGAGAAGTCTGTCTCAGATACAATCAATAATTTTGATGTGGTAGCCATTGTGTGTGTCAAAGGGAATATCTTTGATTTCTCACTCGGACACGGTCCGGTATATGAAGTAAGTATTGATGAGATGCGCCGTCTTTCCAATCTTATGACACCATCGTCTATAATGGCTGTCTATACGCTTCCTAAATCGGATCAGAGTGCTGTCAAGCACATCGACAATGGTCTTTATGTGCTGCTTGACGGCATACAGGATCCCGGCAACCTCGGCACGATTATAAGGACGTGTCATTGGTTCGGGATCTTCACAATATTCGCTTCAAAAGACACTGTGGACATTTATAATCCCAAGACAGTCCAGTCTACTATGGGATCTATAAGTAAAGTCGAGATTGTATATTGTGATCTGGAGAAACTGTTGGAGGATAATCCCGATATGCCTGTTTATGGCACTTTTCTTGACGGAAAGAACATATTCGCGACAAAACTTGAAAAAAGAGGATTTATAGTCATGGGAAATGAAGGAAAAGGTATTTCCGACAAGTTGAGAAAACATATATCACAACCTCTCTTTATACCTCCCGCGACTTCTGATCATGGCGAGTCGTTGAATGTGGCCGTCGCAACAGCGATAACGATCGCACAGTTTCAGAAATAAGAAACACGATGTGTCTGACACATCGTGTTTCTTATTTATAGTCTTGAACTGTTGACTTCCGGAAGGTAGGCGTCTTCATAGTGCGCAAATACATAGTCTTTTTCAGTGCCGATAAAGGTCACGATATCAAACCGATATTCGTAGAGCACCTGCTGCGTCCGCAGATAGGTGTCGGCCGCGCGTATCGTCCGTTGTCTTTTTTTTCGGTCGACTGCCAGTGCGGGATCCTCTCCATGGCTGCTTCTCGCTTTTACTTCAACAAAGATAAGAGTGCGGTCTTTTTCAAGGATAAGATCGACCTCAAGTCTGCCTGCACGCCAGTTTCTTTCGCGGATCGTATATCCTTCTTTAAGAAAATACTCAGCTGCGAGAGCCTCGGCTTTTTGTCCCCACTCGCGGTTGTTGTACCCTAATTCTTTTCTGGCGTCTTTATCCATATACGGTCGGACAATCCGGGCATACTTACACAGCCTTAAAACTCATGTCAAGACCTTTGACACTATGTGTAAGGGCACCCACCGAGATGAAATCCACTCCGGCCTCGCCGTATTGTCTGAGGTTTTGCAGAGTGATTCCTCCGGAAGACTCGGTTTCGAAACGTCCGTTTACAAGTTTTACAGCCTCGCGTGTAAGTTCCGGAGTGAAATTGTCGAACATTATTCTGTCCACACCGCCATGAGCCAGGACTTTGCGTATGTCTTCCAGACTGCGGACTTCGACTTCTATCTTCAGATCCTTGTTATTGGATTTGCAATACTCCTGTGCGCGCGAAATCGCTTTCTCAATTCCGCCGGCAAAATCGATATGATTGTCTTTTATCAGAATCATATCGAAAAGACCGATCCTGTGATTTGTACCGCCTCCGATTCTTACGGCGTCCTTCTCAAGCATGCGCATTCCGGGAGTGGTCTTGCGTGTGTCAAGGACGCGTGTATGCAATCCCTCGAGCTCATCCTGATATATGCGTGTCATTGTGGCTACGCCGCTCATGCGTTGCATGATATTAAGCATTGTACGCTCCGCGATAAGCAGAGACCGCACAGATCCTTCAGCAACAAATGCGATATCGCCTTTTTTAACCTTTTCGCCATCGTTGATCGATACTGTCATTTTAATGTCGGGATCGACTTTGGCAAGAACCTTGCGTGCTATGTCTACTCCGGCGAGCACACCGTCTTCCTTTATTATAAGCTGGCTTTTACCAATGGCATCGGAAGGAATCGTGGAAAGTGTCGTATGATCTCCATCTCCAAGATCTTCGGCAAATGCGAGATCAAGAAGTTCGTCAATTAATTGATCTTTAGTCTTCATATTTAAGAAAAGATACGTTTAATTTTTACAGCTATTTAATGCCGTCTCTTTCAAGCAATGCATCGACGGTCGGTTTCTTGCCGCGGAATTCCACATAGAGTTCCATTGCATCTTTAGTATCGCCCGATTGCAGCATTTTAAGGAATTTTGCTGCAGTTTTCTGATCGAAAATACCATTCTCTTTGAATGCCGCAAAAGCATCCGCATCAAGTTCTTCCGACCATTTATAACCATAATAGCCTGCCGCATATCCTCCGGAGAATATATGGCCGAATGATGATGAGATCACCGAACCCTCTACAGGTTCGAATATTCTTACCGGTTTCTGGGCATTCGCTTCGAATTGCTCTATATCGGCTGAAGCTCTTAGAGGTTCGGTAATTGTATGGTATGCCATATCAAGATATCCGAAGCCTAATTGACGCATTGTGGAATATGCCGCACCGAATTGTGCGGATTTTACAAATCTGTCAAGAAGATCGGCCGGTATTTTCTTTCCTGTCTTATAGTGACGGGCAAAGCCGTCAAGATATTCCTTACGGGTAAGATAGTTTTCGTTAAATTGCGAGAACAATTCCACGAAATCATGATCGACATTGGTTCCGCTTAATGATTCATATTTAGCTTCAGATGAAAGGCCATGAAGCGCGTGTCCGAATTCATGCAGGAAAGTCTCTACTTCATCTGCTGTCAGCAGAACCGGATCGTTACCCACCGGTTTTGAGAAATTGCAGACTATCGATATGAGAGGTAAAGTCTTGTTGCCCTCGTCATCTTTGCTTTCTGCGCGGAATTCCGTCATCCATGCTCCGGGTGATTTGCCGGCACGATAGAAGAAGTCCGCATAAAGCAATCCGAGCAAATCTCCTGATTTCTTATATACTTCATAGATTCTTACATCAGGATGATATTTGTCAACTTTATCGGTCTCTTTAAATTTGTAACCGTAAAGTTTTGTGGCCAGACCGAAGACACCGTCAATTGTGCGGTTGAGTTCGAAATAGGGCTTCAGATCCTCATCATTGAAAGAATAAAGCGAATTTTTCAGTTTATCGGACCAGTAAGAGTAATCCCACGGCTGTAGGACAAAATCATTTCCTTCGGTTTTTCTTGCCAGATTCTGAATTTCTTCCAGTTCTTTGCGTACCGGTTCCGTATACGCGCCACGCAGATCTTCGAGAAAAGCCATGACATTGTCCGGGGTCTGGGCCATGGTCAGTTCAAGGGCATATTCGGCATAGTTCTTGCGTCCCATGAGTTGTGCGATCTCAAGACGAACATTTGCTATATCCTTCAATATTTGTGTATTGTCGAATTCTCCGGAAGTGTTGGTGCTTCCATTTAATTTATAGAGTTTCTCCCTGAGACCCCTGCGGTCCGAATACATCATGAATGGTCCGTAACTCGGGCGGAATATTGTCACAAGATACAGGGTTGGATCATCGCTTTTTCCCTCTTCAGCCAAAGCTTCGGCGGCTGCGGCCCGGTAGGCGGATTTTATAGTTTCTGGTATGCCCGTAAGGTCAGACTCTTTAAGCCATAGGCGCCGCGCGGGATCTTTCATCGCGTTTGTGACATTTTGCGAGAATTTAACGTTCAGATCTGACAATTCCGCACTGAGACGCCGGTATTTTTCCCTCTGCTCTCCCTGCAGGTCCGCTCCGGAATGCACGAAAGATTTATAAGTCTTTTCTATAAGTCGACGATCTTCGTCATTCAGTGACGTGTCGTCATTGCGGCGTTCATAAACCTGCCGGATACGACTCCATAGGCGTTCGTTCAGCATCATGTTGGTCGAATGTTCCGAGAGGGCCGGAGTGACCTTGCTCAACGTATTCATCAGCACTGTATCGCCGGTGGCACTTTCGAGATTGCTGAGCGCGAGGATGGAGCGGTTAAGTACTTTGCCGCTTCTGTCCAGTGCGACGATGGTATTTTCAAATGTGGGCACACTGCGCTGATTGCAGATAGCTTCAATTTCCTGATTCTGCAATTTTATTCCTTCCATGATACCTTCTTCATAATCTGAAGGAGTAAGTCTGGAAAGAGGCATAGTGCCGAATGGCGCGTCAGATCCGGTGATGAGTGGATTGACAGCCGAACACTCGATATCGGATGCGATTGTCATGAGCGATAGAGCGGTGATGGAATTTATAAAAAATTTTCTCATAAATGGAAACTTAGAAATATCATGATGTAAGAAGCCGGAGAGAGTACGCCGGTGTTAGAAATTTACACCGATCACGAGTTTTGCAAAAAATATATAGTTGCTGTCTATATCTGTTTTGATCTTGCTGTCCTCGCTGAAGTATTGATAGGAACCGGAAAGGATGACATATGTCTTTGACATTTTTGTCTGCTGCAGATTTATTCCTAATCCCAATGCCCCGTAAAAATCACCTACAGTGCCTGAATCACTTAGGGTGTTGAATGAATATCCGGCCTGAAGATTGAAAAAAAAGAGAGATGGCCTGTTTCGGAAATTTGTCCTGACTACAGCATAAAGAGGTATGAAATTATTGCCCGAATGTATCGATCTATGGATTCCGGCACCGATTCCGGCCATCTTTATGAATGCATTCTTGTATCCTAAGAGCACATCTATATCAAATGTCGAAAGATCATGGGTTGTCAGGTCTAATGATGACCCGGCCTCTGCTCCCCATGTGAAATGAGAGAATGCGAGACTGCGGGATTTTTCCGGGAAAAGGCTCTCGCGAAATTGATTATGGCTTGCCGAATCAGTAGACTGGACTTCACGAATGGCGGTTCGATTCGCGGAATCGGTTGTTGTGTTGGCTGTTACAGTCTTTGCATGGCATATTCCCGGATCACTTTCAAGACACAACAATCCCATAGTAAAGACTAAAATGGATTTTATTATCTTTACCATGGGATTCTGTTTTAAAATTTAATATATCTGTTGCCCCGGATTATTCGCCAAGGTAACTTTTCAGCAATTTGCTTTTTTGCCCTTTGAGGCGGCGAATCGCTTTTTCCTTGATTTGTCGTACGCGTTCACGGGTAAGATCGAATTTGGCTCCGATTTCTTCAAGTGTCATTTCCTGACATCCTATACCGAAGAACATCTTGAGAATATCTCTTTCGCGGTCGTAGAGTTGCTTTAAAGCCCTGTCCACTTCTTTCGATAGCGATTCCTGATTCAGATTGGCGTCTGCCATCGGACTGTCTTCATTATTGAGGACATCAAGCAGAGAGTTGTCCTCGCCCTCGACAAAAGGTGCGTCTACCGAGATATGACGCCCCGATACCTGAATGGTATCCGATATCTTGTCGACCGGCATATCAAGACGCTCGGCAAGTTCTTCCGTGCTCGGGCGACGCTCATTTTCCTGTTCGAACCGGGACATCTCTTTTGTGATCTTGTTAAGAGATCCCACCTGATTGAGAGGAAGTCTTACGATACGTGATTGTTCTGCAAGAGCCTGAAGTATTGATTGGCGGATCCACCATACGGCATATGAAATAAATTTGAATCCTCGTGTTTCATCAAACTTCTGGGCCGCCCTTATAAGTCCAAGATTACCTTCATTGATTAAGTCGGGAAGACTGAGGCCTTGGTTCTGGTATTGTTTTGCCACTGATACCACAAAACGCAAATTGGCTTTTGTCAATTTCTCGAGTGCTGCATGGTCTCCTTTTTTTATTCGCTGGGCCAATTCCACCTCTTCACTTACAGAGATTAGCTCCTCGCGACCAATTTCCTGCAGATATTTGTCGAGTGACGCGCTTTCGCGGTTGGTGATTGATTTTGTTATTTTTAATTGTCTCATGTTTCTTTCTGAAATTCCACTTCAATCTCTCGATAGAGGAAGCGTTACAATATCAACCACAGAAAACAAGATAACCATTCAATTCTCCAATTAATGAAAAATCAAAGGGTTATATCCTTGTTTTCGCAATGATTTCCATGAAGTCATGCTATGACTTCTATTTAATAACAGATTTTATATGGATTTATTTTATAGAATGACTAAAAAATTATATAGCTCCTGATTTTCAAGCTATGAGATAGTTTTGTTTCTGCTCCTTAATTCCCAGAATGTGACTGCCGCCGCTGCAGCAACATTAAGAGAGTCAACGTTATGATACATGGGTATTCTGACTATATAGTCACATGCGGCCGAGACTTTTTGGGGCAGACCGTCTCCTTCCGTTCCGAAAACTACAGCAAGTTTCTCGGCTGTCTTTAGTCTTATGTCGTCCAGAGATATTGAATTGTCTTCGAGTGCAAGAGCCGCGCTCTGGAATCCTGATTGTCTTAATTCTGACACCGGATCGTCGGCCAGAGTCCAAGGCAATGTGAAGACAGCTCCCATGGATACTCTGATCGCTCTTCGGTTTAATGGATCGCAGGTGTCGGATGAAAGAATTATCCCGTCTACGCCCATTGCAGATGCAGAACGGAAAATCGCTCCAATGTTGGTGGTGTCGGTAATACTTTGCAATACTGCTATTGTATTGGATTTATCACATACCTCTCTTACGGTCGGCAGAGGTTTGCGGTGCATGGCGCATAGCACACCTCTTGTCAACTTATATCCTGTCAGTGATGCCAGAAGTTCTCTGTCTCCGGTATAGATCGGAATATCACTGCAGATGGATATTATGTCGGCCGCGTCTCCATTTATATGTTTCCTTTCGCAAAGTAAGGAAACCGGTTCATAACCGTTTTTTAACGCGACTCTGATTACTTTAGGGCTTTCGGCGATAAATATGCCCAGTTCGGATTCTATATTGTTCCGAAGTTGTGCTTCTGTCAGCTTCGAATAGAGATCCAGTCCCGGATCCGACATATTTCTGAGTTCAATCAATGACATAGGTCGAATTTTGTGAGTAAATTTAATAATTTTATTCCGTTTTTACTAATCCTTCATTATTTTTACTCGTTAATATATTAAAGAGCCAATCCGTGGGCTCTTCCCGCAGACACTATAAACTTTTACGAGTAGCTTATGAATGACACAATGACCAAGACGCGTCTGATAAAATCATGGAAAGATCTGAAGTCGTATTTTAATGTTAAAAATGATCTTGAGCCTCAGAATGACATTGAAGTAAGTATACGCTCTGGCGTATCATTCAAGGGGAGTCAGTTGCTTACGTTGATATTCGCGATATTTATCGCTTCATTGGGCCTTAACACCAACAGTATTCCTGTCATCATAGGCGCGATGTTGATCTCTCCGCTCATGGGCCCTATAATCGGTATGGGTCTCGGTATCGCCATACAGGATTTTCAACTTGTCAAGAGAAGTCTTAAGAATATTACTGCGGCTGTTATAGGTTCGCTTGTCACTTCCGCGATTTATTTTCTTATATCGCCGCAATATGAAGGCGCGAGCCAGCTTCTCGCACGTACATCTCCTTCTATATATGACGTATTTGTGGCATTATTCGGCGGTGCGGCAGGTATTCTGAGTATCGCGGCGAAAAACAAGGGACAGGTATTGCCCGGTGTCGCCATAGCGACTTCGCTGATGCCCCCTTTATGTACTGCCGGCTATGGTATCGCCACAATGCAGATGCATTTCTTTTTTGGAGCCTTGTATCTGTTTCTGACCAACATGATCTTCATTTTCTTTGCGACATGGATCGGAGTAAAACTCATGGGTTTCAAAAAAGTTGTCTACCAGAACGAAAAGCGTGCACGGAAGATGAGGGCGATAGCTTATTCCATAATCGCAATTACGATCGGGATAAGTGTCTATCTGACAGTAGTCATGATTGACAGGAGCATTTTTCTCGACAAGGCACTGAATTTCGTCGAGAACGAAATGGTATTTCCCAACACTCAGGTATTGTCTCATAAAGAATATATTAAAGGTGATAAAAGATATATAGATGTCACTCTGATAGGGGAGGCCCTTCCTAAAGATTCGTTGAAATTGGCCATGATGAATAAACTGGATTCTGTCGGATTGGGAGGAACGGTATTGAATATAAAGCAAGGGTTTGCATTGACGCGGAATGATATTAATGATGAGATAAACAGTGACAGGTTCTATCAGATGATGCAGACTGAAATTGACCGTCGGCAGACGGTCATAGATTCGTTGAGGAATGTTATTTCGCAAACCGAGCAATTTTCGGATGAGAGCGTCCGCGTGTCTCCTGAGATAAAGGTGCTTTTCCCGACAGTCAGGGATATAGCTTTGACGCATATGGTTGCCGCTACTACAGGATCAGACAAGACCGACACCGTAAGCATGATATTTGTCAATGCGCCTCAGGGACTGACGACATCCGAGCGACAGAAACTCACAGATTATATAAAAGTCCGGCTTGGGCAACGCAAGATGCATCTTACTGTCAATCCGACAAATTTCCCGTGGCCATCCGGATCATGACATGTGTCTTCCTCATGTATGGATATGAAATAAGAAAGGGATTAATGTCGTTAATCAGATAGAGTAAGTGATCGGATTAAACATATATCGGAATTGGCAAGCTTATGATATGTGAGATTGAAAAAATCACTTGCTGTCGTTTTAATTTGATCACTTACTTATGGAAATAAGACATAAAATTCTTTGCGCCGCATTGATATTGTCACATTGCGTAGGAATCGCGGCAGACATTACGTTTGCCGGCAGCCAATATGAGGTTCTTTCTTTTAATCCGGAGAAAAACACCGGTCTTGAGACAATATATGTGGCTTATGACGTATCCCACATAAGTGATATGACAATTTCCGGTGTGAGCAATAGTGTCATTATATCCACCTATAGCAATCTCGGAGGAGGATATGCGGTGCCTGTGGATTTTTCTCTTATTGATGGCAAAGCTGTAATCAGTAATCCTGAAGGAGACAGGGGTTATATAATAGAAGAAAACGGCAGGTCATTTTGTATATGGCTGACGGATTATTCGCGACACCGTCTCACACTTGATTTCACGCATGCTTCATCTGAACAGGAGTGCGAGAATACACGCATCGATATAGCAGGCGATGGAGATGCCATACATTATTATACTATAGACGGACGGCAATGTGAACTCAGCCGGGAGATTGAAATTGAATATCTCAATCTGGAATGGGATGAGCAGTCAGAATCGTTTGTCCAGCATCAGATGACGAAGACTATCGATCATCTGTCCAATACCGTGATGATCACCCCTCCTTTATATTGCAATTCCATATTTGACATCTACGGCGACCGTTTTCTAAAGCAATGGGGGATGGAGTTGCATATAGAATCACCTTTGGCTTATGCGAACGGTCTTTCTGTACAGACTGTGGCCGAGCAGACCAATTCTCCTTTAGATGACGATCCGGACGCCGATCCCTCAAATATAATAAAAACGGATACTCAAGGGTTGGGAGGCTCGGCTCCCGCTGATATAAGTTTCAGAGCATATACTACCGACGCGGTAATTCATAATGAGTGGCAGATCGCGTCGGATCCGGATTTCGAGTATATAGATTATCGTTTCAATGAGCAGAATCTCGATTATACTTTTACGGAAGAGGGTACCTATTATGTCCGTTTTATAGGAAGTAACAGCGATGGTACATGTGAAACGGCAGGGGAGACTTATACTATTGGCATAGGTTCTTCGGAACTAAGAATACCAAATGCTTTCACACCGAACGAAGACGGAGTCAACGACGTCTGGAAAGTCGGATATAGATCTCTGTTAAATTTCAGTTGTTCCATATTCGATCGATATGGTAATGAAATAACACATTTTACCGATCCTTCAAATGGATGGGATGGGAAGTATAAAGGTAAGTATGTAAAGCCCGGAGTCTATTTTTATGTGATAGAGGCTCAGGGTGCGGACGGAAAGAAATATAAAAAAGGTGGGGACATAAACATAATCAAATCCAAGAGATATACCGATACAGCAACTCCCGGCACATAAATATAGCGCTTTTTCAAAAAAATCTATTGTCAAGCATCCATATTTGGATTTGAACGGGAGTAATTTGATTAAATAATTGTCATCCATCTAATTAATCATAAAAACATCAACGGACCTTTTCCCTAAACAAAAGAACCGTTGATGTTTTTGCATGGTGTATGTGCTATGAAATAGAAATTTTTTTTAAATTTTTTTGTGCCAAAATTTGGTGGTTTCAAATAAAAGTACTAATTTTGCAGTGTCAAAACGGAAACGCAGCGACAAAGCGGCAAGAGAGCTGACTTAATAATTGCCTTGTGGTGTAATGGTAGCACACCGGATTCTGGTTCCGTTTGTGAGAGTTCGAGTCTTTCCAAGGCAACTCAAAGAGAAACATCTGAAGATGTTTCTCTTTTTTATTATTTTGACAGGAATGATTGAAAATAAAAGAACCGATGCTGTCAGAATGATCCGGAAAGTCACTATGGTCGGTTTCTGGATCAATGCTGCACTCGTAGTCTTGAAGCTTTTTTTCGGCTATTGGGGACACTCGGATGCGCTTGTGGCAGACGGATATCATTCCTTGAGTGATTTCCTGACGGACTTTCTTGTCATTTTCTTTATTGGAATAGCTTATAAGAAAGCAGACAGGGATCATCCTTATGGCCATGGTAAATTTGAAACAGCTGCCTCCGTATTGATTTCTTTGATCCTGATATTTGTGGCGATAGGCATAGGTTACGGGGGAATAAAGTCAATTGTAGATTCATTCCGCGGAGTTACAATAGAACGCCCGGATTTCTGGACAATTATAATTGCCGCTATCTCTATATTTGCAAAAGAATTTTGTTACAGGTATACGGTGCGGGTCGGTAAGAAATTGAATTCCAGTTCGCTTATTGCAAATGCGTGGCACCATAGAAGCGATGCGATTTCATCTGTAGCTACAGTGATCGGAGTGTCTCTTTCTTATTTTCTCGGTCCTCAGTGGAGAATATTGGACCCGGTGGCTTCTATATTAATCGCTATTTTTATCCTTATCTCAGCGATCAAAATTGCAAGGCCATCTATAAATGAACTTCTTGAGATGTCCGTACCTGAGAAAGAAATACAGAAAATCAGGACAATTGTAAAAGGAGTGGACGGAGTAAAAAGGGTTCATAACTTACGGTGTCGTAACAATGGGCATTCACTGATCATTGATATGAACATTCATGTTGATCCCGAGATCACGATCAGAATGGGACACGCGATTGCAACAGATGTCGAGAATTGTCTGCATGTAGAATTTGGAGATGATATCATCATTTATGTCCACGTCGAACCCGAAAACAGTTAAAACGGAAACACGTAAATAGGAGATTGCTCCGTTTTGTCTTATTTGAATAGTCTATTTAACATAATAAAGATTATGTAATAAAATACTCAAGACTTGTATTATATCCTTTTACAAGTCTCGAGCTAAAAATATGTGTATAAATTATTCTATTAGACAGTACAGATTTATTAAACCGCTTCATGGCAATCCTGAGAAACGATTTAAATTTAAATTCGAGAAAAATATCCGTAACTTTATTGAGATTTTTTCCGGATGATTTCAGCAATCAAACTTGAAAAGTTTCTGAATTTATTTTCCGGTTGACTCTAATTCAAGTTTTAAATATTTTGCTGTCGGAGTGTCAGATTCGGCAACGTATTCGGGCGTACCCTCTGTCATGATCCTGCCGCCTTCACGGCCGCCACCGGGACCCAGATCTATTATGTAGTCCGCTGATCTGATGATGTCCAGATTGTGTTCTATCACAACCATGGTGTTTCCTTTATCAACTAATTTATTTATGACTTTAAGAAGCACACGGATATCCTCGAAATGTAATCCTGTAGTCGGTTCGTCAAGTATGAAGAGAGTTTTGCCGGTGTCTCTTTTCGCAAGTTCTGTGGCAAGTTTGACACGCTGGTTCTCACCTCCGCTTAGTGTACTTGATGGCTGGCCTAACTTGATGTAACCCAGCCCTATATCCTGAAGAACCTTGATCTTTTTTAAAATAGCGGGTACATTTTCAAAAAACTCAACGGCCTGGTCTACAGTCATTTCAAGTACATCTGAAATAGACTTACCTTTATACCGTACTTCAAGAGTCTCCCGGTTGTAACGTTTTCCATGGCAATCCTCACACGGAACGAGCACATCGGGGAGAAAATTCATTTCAATTGTACGGTATCCATTGCCTTTGCATGTCTCGCATCTGCCTCCTGAAACGTTAAATGAGAATCTTCCCGGTTTATATCCTCTGATCTTGGATTCGGGCAATTCTACAAACAGTTTCCTGATATCGGCGAAGACTCCCGTATATGTGGCGGGATTGGAACGGGGAGAACGACCTAACGGTGTCTGGTCCACGGTTACGATCTTGTCTATATTTTCTATTCCTTCTATCCTTTCATAAGGCAATGGCTCTTGAAGAGACCTGTAGAATTTTTTGCTTAATATAGGATGAAGAGTTCCGTTTATGAGTGATGATTTTCCGCTTCCGCTGACACCGGTTACACATACAAATTTACCAAGGGGAAGTTTCAGATCCACATTCTTGAGATTATGGCCCGAAGCCCCTTTTATCTCGATGAATTTTCCATTTCCTTCACGGCGTAAAGCAGGGGTTTCTATTTTCTTTTTGCCGTTAAGGTAAGAAGCCGTCAATGTGTCGGATGCAAGCAGACTGGATGGAGATCCCTGAAACATGACTTCTCCTCCCCTTTTCCCTGCTCCGGGACCTATGTCAACAATATAATCCGCTTCAGTCATTATATCTTTATCATGTTCCACAACGACAATAGTGTTGCCGTTGTCCCGCAATTGCTTGAGGCTTCTTATAAGACGGTCATTATCCCTTTGGTGAAGGCCGATAGAAGGCTCGTCAAGTATATAAAGCACATTGACAAGCTGTGAACCGATCTGTGTGGCCAGCCTTATACGCTGGCTTTCTCCTCCGCTCAAGGATGCGCTGCTTCTGTCGAGCGAGAGATATTCAAGTCCTACGTCGAGAAGGAATTTCAACCGGCTGCGTATCTCCTTGAGAATCTCTTCAGCTACAACTCTTTTTGATTTGTCAAGACGATCCTCAAGATTTAATGTCCATTCATATAATTCGGCTATATCCATCCTTGCTACGTCTGCGATGTTCTTGCCGTCGACATAAAAGTGAAGAGATATCTTGTTAAGTCTTTGCCCCTTGCATTCGGGGCACACCGTTTTAGAGAAGAACTGTTCACTCCATTTATTGGCATCGGCTCCGGCATCCTCGCTGTTTTGCATTTCGATGTATTTTACCAGGCCGTCGTATGACGACGAATAGCCTGCCAGCGACATTGTCTCTGTCCGTAGGTCAAGTCTGACGTCCGTGCCGTTGAGAATGTCATCTACGGCCTGGTCCGGTAATTTGGCTATCGGATCTTTTATCGAACAGTCGTAGAGTTTGCAGATTGCCTCTATCTGCCAGAATATTAATGAATTTTTGTATTTCCCAAGAGGAATTATGCCACCTTCGTAGATGGATTTGCTGCGATCGGGAATTATTTTATCCTGATCGACAAGATTGACGAAGCCGAGTCCTTTGCATTTTCTGCACGCTCCCTGCGGTGAATTGAAAGAGAAGTTGTGAGGCGCGGGAATCGGATATGACAGACCGCTTTCAGGATCCATGAGCTCCTGGCTGAAGTGGCGTATTTCATTGGTTTCCGTATCCATCACCATCATCATTCTTCCACCTTGTTTCAGAGCGGATTCCACACTGTTTCTGAGCCGTGTCATATCTGACTCGTCGGCACGCATACGGTCCACAACCAACTCGATGCTATGGTTGCTGTATCTGTTAAGCTTCATACCGTAGGCGAGTTCGGTGAGCTCTCCGTCTACCCTCACATAAAGGTAGCCTTTCTTGCGGAGATTCTCGAACAGTTCCTTATAATGTCCTTTGCGATTCTTGACAAGCGGGGCGAGAATATAAATTTTTTTGCCGGCATATGAATCAAGTATCAGATCAATTATTTTTTCCTTTGTGTACTTGACCATGGGAAGAGCGGTCATATAACTCCGTGCCTCTCCCATTCTTGCGAACAACAGGCGGAAGAAATCATAAATTTCTGTAGTAGTGCCAATGGTACTACGCGGATTCTTATTGACTGTCTTTTGCTCGATGCTTATCACCGGACTTAACCCGGTGATTTTGTCTACGTCCGGGCGTTCCAGAGAGCCGAGCATATTCCGTGCATAAGATGAAAACGTCTCTATATATCGTCTCTGGCCCTCTGCGAATATGGTGTCAAAAGCCAATGATGATTTTCCGCAGCCACTTAATCCTGTTATTACATTCAGGGAATTGTGGGGAAGCGTCACATCTATGTTTTTGAGATTATGTACTCTGGCTCCATAGACATCCACGCTGTCGGAGGGCAAGATTGTGTTTCTTGTATCTGAATTATTATCCTTCATAATATATGTGTGCAGTGTGATCAACCTTCTGCATATAATATATGAATCTATAACAATTATTATGCCAAAAAGGCGATTCGAATGAACCGCCTCTATAATGTATCATATGTATTTTGTCTTGGTCGTATACGCACTACAGAACGTGATTATTCTGTGATTATGCGTCGTGCTCCTACATATCGGTTTTCGTAATAGCCTTCGCATTCATTCACACGTACGCCTTTTATGCTGGCATGAATAAATTTAAACTTTCCGGTTTCATTATCCGCGCTTACTACTATACCGACATGTCCGACATTCTTACCGCTGCTTCTGCTGGTGAAAAATACGAGATCTCCTTTGCGCAGATTTTTTCTGTCGACTTTCACACCATCCGTGTATTGTATTCTTGATGCGGGACTGATAGAATAGCCGAACTGCTTATAGACATAACTCGTGAATCCTGAGCAATCAAAGGCATTCGGACCTTTCATGCCGTGTCTGTAAGGTTTTCCTATATGTTTATTTGCTTCGGTGAGCAAATCGGCTATCATCTGCTGTTTGTCGGCGCTAAGTGAATTGACAACGTCGCTCTCTCGTTTGCCGATATCCTCTTTCAGCATTTCTGTGACAACGCTGCGATCCATTTTGGAGGACTTGACGTTTGCCAGTTGCTGCTGATGTGCTCTCTGGTGAGCGCTTAATGTTGAAGGATTGGTGGTCGTCTGCGCGGTGCCGACAAGGCAAAATGCCGAGAGGAATATGGTTGTTAAAACGCTTTTAAGTATCATGTCAGGTAATGTTCTTTTTCGGAAGTATCCTACCGATATTCTTTTTTGACATTGCAAAGGTAATATATTTATAAGTGAATAGCAAATGCAACTTGCTTAATTATCAATAATTTAAATTTTATTAGTATTTGGCACACATTGTTGGGATGTGTGCAATTTGGAATCTTGTCGTAGAAATAAGGAGTGAATTTTAAATTGATTATTGTATGCTAAAAGCTTTTATCATACCGTTATATGAATGACATGCGCCTTCTGTCGTTCAAAAGCCTGGGAGGGGTCTTGTCGTATGAATACTGATATTAATCTGAATAATTAAACCCAAACCCAACTTCAAATTTATTTATTTTATAATGAGAAAATTCGTATTAGGAGCAGTTGGCCTTACATTTATCTGCACTCCTGCCATGTCAAAAG